>Ga0206889_1002_pt1 | contig 120439 bp, 107 predicted proteins | sample Alteio_BWOrgHeat_57_FD_153245 | JGI IMG/M metagenome (GOLD analysis project Ga0206889, IMG submission 153245) | Enriched cells from forest soil in Barre Woods Harvard Forest LTER site, Petersham, Massachusetts, United States - Alteio_BWOrgHeat_Nextera5 ... | reverse complement strand
GCTGAAGCATGTGCCAATGCAAATAATATTTTTGTTGCAACCGCGCCGGTACCGGGTAATACCTATCAATGGCAGGTGAGTACCAATGGCGGCACTACCTATAGTAATATAAGTAACGGAGCGCTTTATACCGGTGTTACAACAGATACGCTTACCATCATCAGTACACCATCTACCATGTATGGCTATCTATACAGATGTTCTATCAATGGCTCTACTGCAGGAAGCCAGGTGGCAACACTGAAATTTGCGGATACATGGACGGGTGCAGTAAATAATGCATGGGAAGTAGGTGGTAACTGGAACTGCGGTACGGTACCGGATGCTAATTCTGATGTGATCTTTAATTCGGGTACAGCTACTATTAGTTCAACAGTGAATATCCGAACACTGAGTTTGAATGCGGCGGGGGCACATTTAACAGTAAATACAGGCCATAGCCTTACTGTTAACCATTAAAACAAGGGTTTTGGGAGTAGTTTTAAGCAAGATTATTCGTAACTTGCACTCCCAATTATTAATATTTTAGTCGATGAGTGAAACAGTATTGGCGCAACCGGAAACTACGGCCAAGCCGCTAACATCTAAAGATTTTGTTACTGATCAGGAAGTACGCTGGTGCCCTGGTTGTGGTGATTATTCTATTTTGGCACAGGTACAAAAAGTGATGCCAACGATCGGTGTTCCGAAAGAGAATATCGTGATCGTTTCGGGTATCGGTTGTAGCAGCCGCTTTCCTTATTATATGAACACTTATGGAATGCATAGCATCCATGGCCGTGCAACTGCCGTTGCAAGTGGTTTAAAAGCATCACGTCCTGAACTAAGTGTTTGGGTAGTGAGTGGTGATGGCGATAGTTTAAGCATCGGTGGTAATCATACCATTCATTTGCTACGCAGGAATTTTAATTTAAATCTGTTGATCTTTAATAACCAGATCTACGGTTTAACAAAAGGTCAGTATTCTCCTACTTCAGAAGAAAATAAAATTACCAAGAGTACTCCTTACGGTAGTATCGATCATCCATTCAATCCATTGGCATTGGCATTGGGTGCCGATGCAAGTTTCATCGCAAGAAGTATGGATCGCGATCCAAAACATTTACAGGCAATGTTGATCCGTGCTCAGGAACATAAAGGCGCTTCTTTATTGGAGATCTACCAAAACTGTAACATCTTTAATGATGGTGCGTTTGAAGTGTTCACAGAAAAAAGCACAAAGGCGGATGAAGTATTGTTCTTGGAACAAGGCAAACCATTGATCTTTGGCGCGCAACAAAACAAGGGGATTAAATTAGATGGTTTCCGCCCGGTGATCGTTGAAATAGGAAAAGATGCTTCTGTTGAGGACCTGTGGATACATGATGAAAGAGATTTTTATAAAGCACAAATACTGGTTCGTATGTTTGATGATCCAACAATGGCGGGACATTTACCTCGTCCGTTTGGCGTTTTCTATGAAACAGACAGGGCTTGTTACGAAGATGTAATGGCTTTGCAAATTGAAGATGCTATTGCTAAAAAAGGCAAAGGCGACCTGGATAAATTATTAAGAGGTAACGAAACATGGGTGATTAATTAAGATAAGATCATTTGAAAGAAATAAAAAAGGCTCCGAAAATTTTCGGAGCCTTTTGCATATATAACCCTTTCAGCTTATCCTAACAATCCTTTGCTGTTTAAATATTCAGCGATCTGTACGGCATTGGTAGCAGCTCCTTTGCGAAGGTTATCACTTACCACCCAGCAGTTAAGTGTATTAGCTTGTGATTCATCACGACGGATACGGCCTACAAACGTTTCATCTTTTTCATGCGCTGTTAAAGGCATTGGATAAATGAAGTTGGCGGTATCATCCTGAACAACGAGTCCTGGCGATTTTGCCAATAAAGCTCTCACATCATTCAGATCAAAATCATTTTCAAATTCGATGTTTAAACTTTCACTATGTCCGCCCATAACAGGGATACGTACCGTTGTTGCCGTTACTTTTATTGAATCATCACCAATGATCTTTTTAGTTTCATTGGTCATTTTCATTTCTTCTTTGGTATATCCATTTTCCAGGAACACATCGATCTGAGGTATCGCATTCAGGTCAATAGGGTATTTATAAGCCATTTCTCCTTTAATACCTTTTCTTTCATTCATCAATTGATCAACCGCTTTAACACCGGTACCGGTAACACTTTGATAAGTAGAAACCACTACCCTTTTAATTTTATATTTATCATGCAAAGGTTTTAATACCAATACCATTTGAATAGTAGAGCAGTTAGGGTTTGCAATGATCTTATCAGCTTTCGTCAATACATCAGCATTTACTTCAGGAACTACCAATTTCTTAGTAGGGTCCATACGCCATGCAGAAGAGTTGTCAATAACGGTAATACCTGCTTCAGCAAATTTTGGAGCCAGTTCCAAAGATGTTCCGCCACCTGCAGAAAAAATAGCAACAGCCGGTTTTGCCTTGATAGCATCCGCAAAGCCAACCACTTTGTATTTTTTTCCTTTAAATTCAACTTCTTTACCAATTGATTTTTCAGAAGCAACAGGGATCAATTCGTCAACCGGAAAATTTCTTTCGGCCAGCACCTGTAACATTTTGGTGCCCACCAGACCGGTAGCGCCTACAACAGCTACTTTCATTTTTTTTGTTTTTAGTTTAGAGATAAGTGTTAAAAAAATAAGCCTTCCATTTTAGTGGAAGGCCGTGAATATTGTTGAACAAATAAAACACCGTTAACCCTTCCTTTTAGCGGAATGCTTCTTGGTAATCTTTATAAGTTTAATAATCAGGTTCATGCCGCAAATGTAGTAACAAACCAACTATCATCCAAAAACATTCAAAATAATTATCTTTATGGCTAATCCCTACCCGTATGGCAGCAAAACGCTTTTTTTGTGTGCTGGCACTGCTTTGTGCATGCACTGTTTCCAAAGCACAGCTTTCGGAATCCTTTAATGATGGTGATCTTATCAATAACCCTATCTGGACAGGAGATACCAGCCAATGGTTAATAAATTCGTCCCTGCAACTGCAGAGTAATGATACGGTGAAGAACGGGTCTTTTTATCTAAGTACAGCCAATACATTGTGCTTCAATACACAATGGGAATTGTATATCAATTTTACTTTTAATACTTCGTCCGCTAATTATGTAGATATTTATTTAATGGCTTCTGCAAGTGATCTCGGCAATATAAATACCACCGGTTATTTTGTCCGGCTGGGCGGCACAAAGGACGATATCTGTTTATATAGAAAAGATACCGCCGGTGTTGTAACCAAACTGATCGACGGAGTAGATGGAATATTAAATAAGAGCAATAATGTATTGAAATTGAAAATCACGAGGGATAGTTCCTGTCAATGGGTATTGAACAGGGATATTACCGGAACGGGAAACAGTTATGTTAGCGAAGGCTCAGCAGACGACTCTGTTTATAACATCTCTTCTTTCTTTGGGATATTTATAAAACAAAGCACTGCGAGCTTTTTTAAGAAACATTTTTTTGATGATATCAGGATCTCAACAATTGGAACGGTTGCTGCTCCGGTAATTGATACGATCAATGCTTCAGATGTTATTATCAATGAGGTCTTATTCAATCCGAAACCCGGCGGTATTGATTATGTAGAATTATACAACCGAAGCAATAAAACGATCGCGCTAAATCAATTATTCATCGCCAATAGAAACAGCACTGGTGATATAAGCAGCGTTGTTCCATTGAGTACCGGCAACGATTCCTTGTATCCTCAACATTTTATAGTGGCAACAGAAAATCCGGGCATTGTTAAGTCGCAATACATAACTACCGATCCCAATGCTTTTATAAAAGTAAATACGATGCCGTCTTTTAATGACGACAATGGCGATGTGGTCATTCTAAATACGCAAGACACAATTATAGATGAATTAAAATATGATGCGGGCTGGCAATTTCCATTGATCAATGATCCGGAAGGGGTATCGTTGGAAAGGATCGATTACGATGCTCCCACACAATCATCTGATAACTGGCATTCGGCCGCTACCAGTGCGGGTTACGGAACACCGGGCTATAAAAACTCGCAATATAAAACGGATACTGTGCAAGGGTCAATTACTGTTTCGCCGGATATCTTCTCTCCTGATAATGATGGCATGGATGATTTTGCAACGATTGACTATACCTTTCCACAGCCGGGTTGTGTTGCTAATATTACCATCTTTGATATTTCGGGCAGGCCTGTACGTTATTTGCAACAAAATGCATTGTGCGGCATCAAAGGAATATACCGTTGGGATGGCCTGGGAGAAAAAGAACAGGCTTTACCCATCGGCATTTATATCGTATATACAGAAGTATTTGATCTGGAAGGGAAAACAGAACATTTTAAAAACACGATCGTATTGGCGAGAAGGTAATAAGCTTCTATTCGAATATTTTCTCTTCTCTTGTTAATTGCCCGGCTTCATTCATTCCTTCAATAATTACTTTTATTTTTTTACAATCATCGTTGTTGTAAAAAGGAATAGTTATTCTCCGGTCCTTATGATCCATTAGTAAAAAAGGATTCCAATAAAGGGTAGTTCGGTGATCGGATTGCGTCATGTCATTCGGTTGAGCATAATCAGGAGAATAAAATTCTTTAATACCTGAATAACCGGATATTGTTGAATAGTCAAGCCCCTTAACCAACGAATAATCACTCCCTCCTTTTTTGGTATAAACGGCAATAGCACCACCGGCACCGCCGCTTATTCCTCCAAAGAAGGGCGGTTCAAAAACTTTTATCATGGCCACATCACTCATGGGAATTGATTGCAAGGCACCGGCCTCAACACTGGCCTCATCCATAAAGAAACTGGTATTGCTACCCCTCCAGGTTGCACTTGCATTATACCCTGACATGGATATATTAAGTCCGGCTACTTTTCCCTGCAAATAACTTAGAACACTGGGATAAGCATTAGAGGCAGGATCATTTCCTACTACAAAAACGCGGGATTGGCCGCCTTTAAAAAAACCACTGGTATATTCATCATCCAATTTCTCTTCTGCTGTTTTTACCTTACCTTTTACTACTACTGACTCAAGGATCTTTCCTCCATTTTGAAGAAACGCATTTAGCTGGTTTGAATTCATTTCGGATAGATTTTTTTTAAACGTGCTGCTATCCGGGTAAGTTGTGTTATAAAGATTGGCCTGTAAATTATATGGCCGGGTATAAGGTGGTATGAATGGATCAAATATCGAAAAACTGGCCGCCCCGGTAAGTGTTTTATTCTTATCATTATTGAATTGATAATAAAGATGGGCAGTATCATAAAATACCAGGTCGGTTAATTTAAAATTGCCTTCCCTGGTAACAGGCACAATATATCCCTGGGATACAGCATTATTTGTTTTTACAAAAAGGATCAGCTCTTTTCCACCCAGTATATTTTTTGACAATCCATATACTTTTCCTTTTATCGCGATCGATCCCTCGGGCTGGTACTTAATGACTGGCCAACTTCCTGCCAACAGGTCTTTCCATTTAAATCTTCTCCATCCGTTCGTCATCATCACAAGGTCTAAATATTGTTTTACAGAATCTTCATCGCTCGAAAAATAATAAGCGGGGTTATATACATAACCTTTTATGTCACTGCTAAGTAGTAATGAAGAAAAAATACTCTCTTCATTTTTAGAGGATGTATTTAGATCGGCATTTGTAACAGCGATAGACATATTTGTTTTCAGTTCACCACCTACATCTATTTGTAAAACATTCCGTCCTCGTTTAGTAAGATCTTTTTCTATGGCATGCAGATCTGTATTAAAATAATAATTGCCATGATTGATAAACACAATGCGCTCTGCAACCGGGATAGTGTCTGCATTGAAAACGGTTACCTGCAGGATGCCATCCTGCAAACTATCGGTTATAATGGGCGCATGTACTAATGTTTTAACCGCCATATTCACTCTGGCGCTGTACACTAATTGCTGTTGCATTTGTGCTACTACGAAATAAGAAGTGAAGGCATCGCCAACACTATCAGGCCTTGCAAGGGTATAGGATAATTGATCGTTGCTATTGTCGATCGACAATACAACGCCTTCTTTTTTTGCTTCAGGCAAAGCGGTTTCATGTTTTACCCCTTTTTTATCTTTCCATATAGCGGTGTATATTTCTCCTGTTAAAGGAGTAAAATTAAAATAGCCCATCCCGTCGTGCACGGATGTAAACGAAGCAATTTTATTGCCGGCCTTATCAACAATATTTCCGCTGATATCAAAAGGTATCCCCGATTGGTTATTGGCTTTAAAAGCCACCCGTGAATCAACACCATTTACGAGATCACCTCCTTCCGGAAAAAAATGTAAATAGTAAACAACCGGAGGCGTTGTTTTAATTGTTTTGACAGATGTTATAATGGGTATTGACTTAACATACAATAAAGATGAATCAAAGTTTAACATCCACGCCGTATAAGCCCGTACATACAAAGTTGATTGAGCAACCGAATCAGGTAATTCGAAGTCAGACGCCGCACCCGATTGAATTACCGGTACTATTTTTCGCTGCAGAATGTTTCCTTTTTCATCCAACAACTCGGCATAAATTGTTTTACTGATTGTAGACGGAAGATTGCCCGATGTAAGATAAGCTTTGAACCAGATCGTTTCGCCCGCATTGTAGTATGGCCGGTCAAAATGCAGGTATAATTTTTCCTGTGGGTAGGACGAATCTAATTTGTTTAACAACGAATCCAACTGCTGCGCACGGAGGTCGCGTGCGGCTAAAATAAAAAAACAACCGAGTAAAATCTTTTTTATCACGTAGAGCGCTTACTTTAATGATCAAAGTAAGGCATTGTTTTTAAATAAAAACATTAATGAGATGCTAAATGGAAAATGAGCTAGGAGCCGGATGTAGGATTGTGATCGCCGGTACCAATTGAATCAATATCATTGTCAATATCCGGCTTTTTTTCCAGGATCGCTCTTACCAGTAAATAGCCGCCAAACGCAGCGGTAAGGGCAATGGACATTATGCTAAAAATATTTTGTCCGAATAATGCATAGGCAATGCACATGCCGATTATTTCGCAAATGATCCATGCGGCAATGGTATAGAGCTTCCATGTCAAAGGTTTTAATCCTTTTTGAATGGCCAGCAGACCAATTCTTCTGCTAAGGTATATGAGTGCAATGATCTCAAGCATATATTAGACCAGGTCAAGTTCAAATTCGGCTAATGAAACAAACTCCTGTAAACGAATATCAATATCTTTTTTGGTGATCTCTTTCAATCTTTCCGGTCCGAATTTTTCTACACAAAAACTTGCCATGGCGCTACCTACGATGATGGCCGTTTTCATGTTATCAAAACTGATATCTTTTGTTTTGGCCAAATGACCAATAAAGCCACCCGCAAATGTATCACCAGCACCGGTTGGGTCAAATACATCTTCCAATGGTAATGCAGGTGCGCAAAAAACATGGTTCTCATGGAATAACAAAGCTCCGTGCTCACCTTTTTTAATGATCAGAAATTTTGGTCCCATTCCCAATATTTTGCGTGCTGCTTTAACCAATGATATTTCTCCGCTTAATTGTCTTGCTTCAGAATCGTTCACTAATAACACATCTATCTTCTTCAATACTTTTTTAAGATCATCCAATGCGATGTCCATCCAAAAATTCATGGTGTCCATTACGATCAGCTTTGGTCTTACTTTTAATTGTTCGATCACGCTTAACTGTATATTCGGAGATAGATTACCCAACATCAAAAACTCAGCGCCCTGGTAACTATCCGGGATAACAGGATTAAAATCTGCCAATACATTAAGATCGGTTATCAATGTGTCGCGGCTATTCATATCCAAATGATATTTTCCGCTCCAGAAAAAAGATTTTTTATCAGGAACGATCTCAACACCTTCCAGTTGAACGCCTCTTTTTTTCATTTCATCCATTTCCTCTTTCGGAAAATCATATCCAACAATAGATACTTGTTGAATAGGAGTAACAAAATTGCCTGCTGCATAAGCAACATAGGTAGCAGAGCCACCCACTATTTTATCTACTTTTCCAAAAGGTGTTTCGATTGCGTCAAAGGCCATGGTGCCAACTGTGATTACCGACATAAGATTCTTAAATAAATGAGTTAATTTTAATGACGCAAAAGTAATGGTTTGGCAAGTGTTTTGATTAAGTTATAAAAGGTTTTTCCAGAATTATATTATGCTGATACAGATCCATCCCGATAATCCGCAGCCACGTCTTATTAAACAGGTGGTTGAATGCCTGAAAGACGGAGGCGTGATCATTTATCCAACCGATACCATCTATGGCCTGGGCTGCGATATCGCACAACACAAAGCTGTGGAAAGGATCTGCCAGATAAAGAATATTGATCCCTCAAAGGCCCAGCTATCCTTTATCTGCAGCGATCTCAGTCATTTAAGCGATTATACCAAAGGGATCGATACTCCTTTATACAGGATATTGAAAAGAGACCTGCCCGGTCCTTTTACTTTCATTTTACCGGCAAGTAAACTTGTTCCCAGGATCCTGCAAACCAAAAAACTGACAGTCGGATTGCGTATCCCGGACAATATCATCTGTCATGCTATTTTGGATGAATTGGGCAATCCGATTTTAAGCGCTTCTTTACCCGGTGAATTAACAGAAGAATATACCGATCCGGAGATCATCTATGAAAAGTTTGAGAACCTGGTAGACATCGTGATCAATGGTGGCCCTGGTGGAATGATACCTTCTACGGTTATTGATTGTAGCGGAAGTGAATATACTATTGTAAGACAGGGATTGGGAAAATGGGAAGAATAAAAAAGCTCCGGCAATACCGGAGCGTTTGGCCTTCGCAATCAACAAACTATTTTATCTGTGATTGATCATGTGATGACGGCGATGGAATTTCAGGTGATGGCGATGGTGTTTGCCCGAACGTTGATCGGCTTTTCCATTAACTTTTTCAGTTTTGAATGCTTCGGTCTTTGTTGTACCTGCAAACGCACTGCCTACACTTAAGGTAAGTACCAAAATGGCGGCTAATAAAAATTTCGCTTTCATAAAAATTGTTTTTAATTTATTTATACAAGATAGATATCAAATATATATCGAAGTTTAATCTTCGGCTTCTTTTTCACAGAACAATAACAACTCGTTTGGAAGAAGTTTAAAACTCTTTCGGTGATATCCGCATAAGCCGTGTTGTTCTATGGCCGTACGGTGGATCAATGTGCCATATCCTTTGTTATTATTCCAGCCATACTGAGGGTACTCATCATGGATCTTTTTCATGTACTCATCTCTATATGTTTTTGCCAGGATGCTTGCCGCAGCAATAGAAGCATACTTGTCGTCGCCCTTCACAATGCAATGATCGGGTATGTTTTTATAACGTTTGAACCGGTTGCCATCTATCAATAACTGTTCAGGTATAACAGACAACGCATCCAATGCAATATGCATGGCTTTATAAGAAGCCTGTAAAATATTAATAAGGTCTATTTCATCATTATCAACAGAAGCAACGGAAAAACAAATCGCTTCTTTTTCAATGATCGGCCTTAATGTATCCCTGTCTTTTTCTTTTAATTTTTTACTGTCTCTTAATAAAGGATGATAAAAATCTTTTGGTAAGATAACAGCTGCAGCAAATACGGGGCCCGCGTAACAACCACGTCCGGCTTCATCCAAACCGGCTTCTATTAATTTTTTATGTAAGAAAGGCGCTAGCATCTTAGGAAGACAAATATCGTTAAAGCAATAAATATTTCAGCTGTTTAATATTCACATCCTGTGCTTCACTAACTTTGCAAAAATTCTCACCATGGTGTCGATCAGGCGATGGGTACTGGCAACGTTCATTCTTACTTTTCTTACCATCATTGCCGGTGGCGTTGTACGCACTACGCAAAGTGGCATGGGTTGCCCGGATTGGCCAACTTGCTTTGGCAGATGGATACCTCCAACCAATGCTTCACAACTTCCACCGGATTTTGAAAAATATCTTCATAAACAGGACATCGATCATACATTCAATGTATTTCATACCTGGACAGAATATCTTAACCGTTTAGTAGGAGAACTGCTGGGGGTATTAGCACTCGTCCAATTTGTATTGCTTTTCCGTAAAAGAAAAGAATTGGGTTTGTCTTATCGATTAGCCATAGCCTTCTTGTCTGGTGTTATTCTAACAGGACTTTTTGGAGCGGTGGTGGTATACCGGAACCTGGGCGACCTGAGTATAACCGTTCATTTCTTTTGCGCCATCATCCTGTTACAGATAGAACTCGCACTTTTACTTTCCTTGCAATCTCAATTGAATACTATAACAGTAGAGGCTAAACTGAAAAAATTATTCTTACTGTTATTGGCGGTCATTTCTATACAAGCTGCATTAGGCACAGGCGTTCGGATGTATGTAGACAATGTATCCAAAACATTGCATTACGAACAACGTGAAACCTGGCTGGCGGCGACACCCATAAGTTTCTTGATTCACCGTAGTTTTTCATGGATAGTTTTACTGACAACTATTTTTATAGTCTGGTATAGCAGAAATATAACTGCAATACGAAATAAGTTGGTTGGTTTATCCGTTATTATAGTAATGAGTATGATCACAGGCATTGTGTTGTTTTACGCGAATATGCCTGCGATAGCACAACCCATTCATTTGTTTCTGGCAAGCTGTGCTATTACACTAACTGTATCGGTTATACTACAAACGAATTCGAACCAAAACGAATCGCGTTATCCGGATAATAATTAGTGCAGGGCTGGAAAGAAATAGCCATTAGTATTTCTTTTTTGATTATTTTTAAACAACAGCTTCCCACATGCGCCGATTGCTCCATGATATCTTCTATTCTTTCCCTGTACAGCTGTTTATTTTACATTTTCGTAAGTACCAGGTGCTGCTGTTGTTTTGGTTATTATTAATAAGTGCCATCGATAGCAGTTTCATGAAAACCTATGGTGCTGATGCATTATTTTTTGTTCCGGAATATTTAGGCAGTGTTGGTGCGCTCAGCGCTGCAATTATTGGTGTGAGTGTAGGCGTATTCTTTATGAGTTGGAATATTACCACTTTCATTTTGCACAGCAAACGGTTTAAATTTTTGGCTTCTACCTCTAAGCCATTCTTAAAATATTGCATCAACAATGCTATCTTTCCGCTGATCCTGCTCATCTTTTACATTGCACGTTTATGTTGGTTTGACACTCACCGGGAGTTGATGGGAACTATGCAAATACTCTATTTAATTGGAGGTTTTTTCGGAGGCTTATTTTTGCATATCGCTTTTTCCTTTGCCTATTTTTTTAGTGCAGATAGGCGAATATTGCAAAAAATTGCCCCAACGATCGCAGATCCAAAATCATTTAAAACAAACTATGATCCCTCACTTCGTCCACAGAAAGATGGTTTTGGTTTAAAGGTTCGTTATTATTTGAGCACCCGGTTTAAGATAAGGAAGGTGCGTAATGTGTCGCATTATAGCGAAGATTTTCTGGATGCTATTTTTAAACGGCATCATTTTGCCGGAATGCTGGGCATCATCCTGGCATTTATTTTTTTAGTAACCGTTGGATTTTTTCTGGATGTGAAAATGTTTCAAATACCCGCTGCGGCAAGTATTATTATCTTTTCTGCAGTAATGATAGCGGTAATAGGGGCCCTCACCTTCTTTTTACAAAGCTGGAGTGTACCCGCTTTCATCATTACGATCGTAGTATTAAATATATTGTTCAGTACAGAGGTCATTGATCCGAGGAACAAAGCATACGGCATTAACTATATAAATAGCAATGAACGTCCGGAATATACCAAAGAGCATCTTCAAGAACTTTGTACGCCTGCTAAAATAGCGGCAGATAAAGCAAACATGCTGCAAATCCTTGAAAACTGGAAAAAGAAACAATCCTCTGATAAACCGGTAATGGTATTCATCAATGTAAGCGGCGGAGGTTTGCGTAGCGCTGCATTTGTAATGAATTCATTACAACAATTGGATAGCATTACCAATGGCGGATTAATGAAACATACTTTTTTGATAAGCGGTGCCAGTGGCGGTATGTTAGCTGCTACTTATTACCGTGAATTATATTTGCGCAAAAGTAAAGGGGAAGCGATCGATCTGCATGACCAGCGATACACCAATAATATTACCGAAGATCTATTGAATCCTATTTTTTCTTCGATGATCGACCGGGATATATTTGCGCCGGCACAAAAATTTTCGGTAGGACAATACAAATACATTAAAGACAGGGGCTATGCATTTGAACAAAAACTGAATGAAAATGCAGAAGGCCTGTTGGGTAAACAAATAAAAGATTATAAAGCAGATGAGTATACCGCGAACATACCCTTGATGTTTTTTAATTCGGTAATAACAAGAGATGGAAGAAAAGTTATAGTGGGAACACAACCACTTAGTTTTATGATGAAGCCGGCTTTTTTGGATGAGGATAGTACTGCGAGCCCGGATGCAATGGATTTCAATGCCATGTTCGCCAAACAAGATCCTCAGGACCTTCGCCTTCTTACCGCATTGCGCATGAATGCCACCTTTCCTTATGTATTGCCCAATGTGTGGTTGCCTACCAATCCCATCGTTGATGTAATGGACGCAGGCTTGCGCGATAATTTCGGACAGGAAACGACCTTGCGTTTTGTAGACAATTTTAAAGATTGGATCGCAAAAAACACAAGTGGCGTCATCATTGTAGAGATCCGCGACAGGCCGAATGATAACTGGCAATTGCCGTTGGTTACGGGTTCTGTTTCGGACGTATTGATCAAACCGGTTACCATGTTACAGCACAACTGGTATAAGTTGCAGGATTTTTACCAGGCGGATCAATACGATTATTACAATGACAGCCTGATGCACAAACTATCTTTTTTGTACATTCCTAAAAATGAAGAAGAAGGCGCGGCACTTAATTTTCATTTAACGGCGGCCGAAAAGAAAGATGTTATTGCCGCATTTGATCTTCCTTACAATCAGCGGGTGCTAAAAACATTATTGCATTTATTAAAATAGATTCTAAATTTAAGAATGAATACTAAAGCATTACTGCAAGAACTTACCGGCAATACTTATGTTATGATCAAACCATCACCGGTAGATGGTATTGGCGTGTTTGCTTTAATAGATATCCCAAAAGGTTGCAGGGATATGTTCTCCACCGGCATCGGCAATTGGATCGAAGTACCCAGAACGGAAATAGAAAACTTACCGGCACATGCAAGAACCCTGGTAGAAACCTACTGCTTATTTGATAACGATAATTATTTTGTTCCCGAGCATGGCTTTAAGGTAATGGACCTGGTGAATTTTTTAAATCATTCAGAAGAACCGAATATCATTTCTATCAATGACGGTGAATTTTTTGAAACGATTCGCGATATCAAAGCCGGCGAAGAGTTGTTGATCAACTATGGTGAGATCGTAGAAGATGTTGACGGTTGATAGTTGTTGGTTGACAGATGGAGAATATGTATAAAAATGCCTAGGCAAATATTGATGATATAATTCTATTAATGACTTTAAAATATAGCAAAATAATACTTGTCGCAATTGTGCTAATTCTATTTGGCCTTTATTGGTATAATTGTATAGTTCATAGGGTGGTCATTACAACCGTAGATAATAGCCTTTCTGCATCGGACACTGACAAGAGAGATAAAATATCTATTGTATTGACTGAAGGATATATCGATAACCTGTTAACTAAATTTAATAGTAGAGATACAAGTGTCACTCTAACTACAGAAGCTCAAACAGGAACCGCTTGTGGGATAGAAATGCCTAGACATAATGATAACAACTTGAGTTTAGTGATTGATGGGTATACTATCTATGTTCCTAAAATAGATGATAAGTACGTAGAAGTTGATATAAGAAAACAATACAATACCTACTTTGTGACATTGGCAACTCATTATCATACATTTGATTAGAAGTAAGCGGCAGTGTACTCGGCTTTCGAAGTGTTCAATAAATAAAATCTTTAACAAGTAGTTGAATAAAAAAAGCGAAACAATACTGTTTCGCTTTTTTTATATCTTTTAATTATTGAAAGCGCTGTCAACCGACAACGATCAACCAACAACTATCCTAATGCTACTCTTTTAAAATCAATTACTTTAAGATCAGCATCTACAGTTTTCAAAAATTCAGCAACAGATTTGTTGTTGTCTTTTACAAAAGCCTGTGCCATTAATGTATTCTCTTTGAAGAATTTATTTACTTTACCAACGGCGATCTTTTCAGCCATTTCAGCAGGTTTGCCTTCCGCTTTAATTTGTTCGATAGCAATTTCTTTTTCTCTTGCGATCAATTCAGGAGCAATTGATTTTTCATCAACAGCCAATGGGTTCATTGCTGCAATTTGCATGGCTACATCTTTACCGGCTTCTTCAGCAACTTTGCTAAAAGCAACCAATACACCCATACGGTTTGCACCGTGGATATAAGATGCTACATATGGAGCTTCTACTCTTTCAAATTTAGAAACAGCGATCTTTTCACCAATAGCAGCTAATTTATCATTGATCATGTCGGCAACTTTTTGTCCGCCAACACTTACTTCATTCAATTCTTCCGCGCTTTTTACATTGTTTGCAATTGCAGCATCAGCGATGCTTTGTGCAAATGCAACGAAGTCTGCATTCTTACTAACAAAATCAGTTTCGCAGCTAATGCAAAGAACGATACCTGTTTTATGGTCAGCAGTTGTTTTAGCTAAAACAACGCCTTCTTTCGCTTCTCTGTCGCTACGTTTTGCAGCTACTTTTTGTCCTTGTTTACGTAACCAGTCAATAGCCGCTTCAAAATCGCCATTGCTTTCTGTTAATGCTTTACGGCAATCCAACATACCCGCGCCCGTTGTTTGGCGAAGCTTGTTGATATCAGCCGCTGTAATTGTTGCACTCATAGTCATAATATTTTTTATTTACAAACACCCGATATATAACAATAACGGGTGTTTTAAGTTTAATTAATGTTTAGATGGAATTATCTTGGACCACCACCGGTTGCCGGCCTTCTTCCGCCCGCCCCTGCATTAGGAACACGACGTTTAGTTGGCGCGCCACCTTTAGCTGATCTTTTGTTTCTGTCATCACCATCAGCTAATTTTTGTTCAAAGCGTGCAGCTCTTGCTTCTGCTGTTTCTTCGGTGTCTGTGGTATCATCATCATCTTTTTCAGCCTGGCGTTCAGCCAAACCTTCTGCAATTGCAGCGGTGATATAGTTAACGATGATCGCTATTGATTTAGTAGCATCATCATTAGAAGGAATAGCATAATCCACTTTATTTGGATCACAGTTGGTATCAACCATTCCAAAAGTGTTGATGTTAAGGCGCTTTGCTTCAGCCAAAGCGATGTGCTCATGACCTATATCAACCAGGAATAAAGCAGCTGGTACACGGCTTATCTGCGCGATACCACCCAATACTTTTTCCATTTTATCTTTATCACGTGTTAATGTAAGACGTTCTTTCTTGGTTAAATTATCAATGCTTCCGTCGCCCAACATTTTTTCGATGCTCTGCATTTTCTTCACGCTCTTACGAACGGTGTTGAAGTTGGTAAGCATACCGCCTAACCAACGTTCAGTAACGTAAGGCATGTTCACTCTTTTAGCAGAATCAGAAACGATTTCTTTCGCTTGTTTCTTTGTTGCTACGAACATGATCTTTTTACCGCTCTTGGCAATTGATTTCAATGCTGCTGCAGCTTCTTGTAAACCTTCAACTGTTTTGTTAAGGTCGATAATGTGAATACCTTTCTTTTCTGCAAAAATGTAAGGCAACATCTTAGGGTTCCATTTCTTTTTTAAATGTCCGAAATGTACGCCTGCATCTAAAAGTTGCTGTTGTAAGGAAGTGTTATTTTCCATTGTATGTAATTAATGATATTTTAATTTATAATAGTTCCCGATCATGCTGCGGAACAAACCGCGGCATGATGTATAAAACCTCGTATTAACGCTTGCTGAACTGGAAGCTTCTTCTTGCTTTTTTGCGACCTGGTTTTTTACGCTCAACAGAACGTGGGTCACGTTTCAACAATCCGGCTGCTTTCAATGCTGGGCGATATTCAGGATTAACCTGTAACAGCGCTCTGGCGATACCTAGTTTTATTGCTTCTGCCTGGCCTTTAACACCGCCACCTTGTGCATTTACTGTAACATCAAATTTATCAGATGCTTCAATTGTTTTAAGGGGAGCTTCAACCTGGTTTTGCAGATAAACCAATGGGAAATATACTTTATAGTCTTTACCGTTAACGGTTACGTTTCCGGCACCTTTGCTTAAGAAAACACGGGTTACGGCTTCTTTACGGCGACCAACTGCATTTTTTTGTTTTTCCATTATTTTATAATTAGAACTTTAATGTTTGAGGTTTTTGAGCAGTGTGTGGATGTTCAGTACCAACATATACAAATAGCTTTTTGTACATCTTGCGTCCTAAACGATTTTTAGGTAACATACCTTTGATCGCTCTTTCGATGATTACTTCCGGTCTGCGTTTTAACAGATCTTTAGCGACTTCTTCTTTACGTCCACCGGGATATCCGCTGTAATTGTCGTAAATTTTGTCTTCTAGTTTGTTACCCGTGAATTTTACTTTATCACAATTCGTTACAATTACGAAATCTCCGCAATCAACGTGAGGGGTGTAATAAGCTTTGTTCTTACCGCGCAATATAGCAGCGATCCTTGAACACATGCGACCAACGGTTTGATTAGTACCATCTACAACATACCAGTTGTGAGTAACGGTAGCCTCGTTCGCGTGTTTGGTGGTGAAATGTAGTTTACTCATTATTGTTATTTTTTAAATGATGACCCGCTATCCCGGGTTTTTTAAATGGACGGCAAAGGTAGGATTTTATACCGTGCCCTTCCAAGAAAAATGAGAAGTATTTTTATCGTACCCGTATAAACAATTGATTTTCAATAAAAAATTTGACGATATTTTTTATTGATCCTTGTTTTGAATGAAAAAAGCAGCATTTACTGCTGCTTTTCATGTTCTACTGCTAGGGTACGGATTATCCCTTTCGGGCTAACAGTTTTATTAAATGAACATAGGGATTTAACGGGCCAGCAAAGGTCCGTCATGTTTCGCAAAATAATTAGGGTGAAAACACCAGATTAAATCCGTTAAAACACCCATCGCAAGGATGTTTATAAACCCAAAATGGCCGATATGGCCTGTAGATCAAGCTTTGGGGCTCAAGCAAGGGTTATATTTACTTAAGCAATATTATTTAACCAAATTAAACTTAAAGATCATGACAACGAAAAACTTTTCTGCGGTTCCAGGAACCCTGAATGTGGAAACCCACAAAACCAACTTTTTAACCGGCACAACAAGCGCCCAAAACTTCAAAAAGAGACACGGTCTTAAAATCGCCTGTCTGCTTTTTTTTTAACATTTATCTACCAGGCAAGGGCTTTTACCCCGCTTAATGCCTATCCATCGGCCAATTCCGGCACATCTTTACACGTTATTTCCCCGCTTTCTTCTAAGTTATCTGATGATTCTAAAAACGGATCAACCAGCGCTGTTGTTATAACAGGTAACTGGATAGCTAACCAACCGATAAATGCGGTAGAAAGCTTTCAACAAAATAAGTCTTCTGCCGACTTTTCGGTAAACGCTAATAATTTCCATACCGGAAGTGCTTATCAGATCTCTAGTTTAAGCGGTGTACCTGGCTTAATGTCATCAACAACATCAACAACAACAACAAAATGCTGTGGTCTTCCAAGCGGCGGTAACCCTTAATTGTTTAAGATCGGTTGATTACAAATGCTGTTAAACATGTCCCTAACAAAATGTAATTATCACGATCTTCAGTTACCCGAAGTTTATCTATTAATAAACACTTGATATATTTGCTCATTGGGATTTAGAGAAATATACCTGCCGTTATTAATTCTTACAACTTTATTGATATTCATTAAAGCCAGGCGCAAGCTTGGCTTTTTTTTCTCCGTTATATTTATGCTATACCTGACCTTTAACCTGGTCGTTGAGTTTATAGCAGGAATCGCCTTCTATTACAAACTAAATAATATCGTACTTTATAATATTGATATCCTGATTGAGGGATTAACTTTTTGTTATGCCTTGTATTATTTGCACCGCAGCTCTCTTATCAAACGGTTATTAAAGATCACCGCAACGGCATTTATTTTGTTTTGGGTTGCCGACTTTTTCTTTATCCAAAAAGAATATGAGTTCAACACCTATTCTTATTTATTAAGCTCTATTGTTTTATCCGGGTTCTCACTAACCACTATTTATATATTCGTTTTTGAAAAAACCTTCAAGGACCCTTTTCATAATTTCTTTTTCTGGTTATCCATCGGCATCCTGTTTTGTGATTTGGGAAATGTTCCTTATTTAATGTTTTACAATATTCTGTTCCAAAAAGCGATCCTGATCGCATATAGCCTTACGATCATCAGTCAAATGGTGAATACCATCTTATATATCATGATAATTATAGGAATTTTGTATCAGCGTCCACAATCCAACGAGATTGCTAAGCCCAATCTTAATTCTTTTTTGTAACTTTAATTCGATAAGGTCATTGATAGAATCCTTCCCCGTGAATTCTATTGTTTTTTAAATTTACATTGTGATATAAAGTGCTTTATGCCGTCATCTTCTGAGGAATTTAAAATTGCTATTATTACTACTAGCGTTCTCATGTTCTTTTTGCTGGCGTTTATTTTATTTTTATTTCTCGTTTTTCAGATGCGAAAGAGAAAAGCACAGGCAACATTGGAGAAGGAAATACTGGCTGCGCAAATTGAAATACAGGAACAAACCTTTAAAAATGTAAGCCAGGAGATACATGATAACGTTGGACAGGTATTAAGTCTTGCCCGCTTAAATCTTAATGCGATATTAGGTATAGGCAGTTCGGATCAGGCATCCTTGCCAAAAATAGAAAGTGCAAGTGAATTGATCGGTAAAGCAATTAGTGACCTGCGCAACCTTAGTCGTAGTATGTTGGGAGATAAGGTTACAGAGACCGGTCTGCAGGTGGCAATTGAAAATGAATTAAAGGTTTTACAAAACACAGGGCAGTATAAAACACAATTGGATATATCCGGTCCATCTTTCAGGTTAGATAAACAAAAAGAAATGATGGTGTTTCGTATGGTACAGGAAGCCATTAATAATTGTATCAAATATGCCAAGGCGAAAAATATTCTAATTAAATTGATGAATAATGAAGAGAAATATGCGGTGAGTGTTCACGACGATGGGATTGGTTTTGATGTGGAACTTTTACAATCAAAAGAAACGGGGATCGGATTGAAAAATATGCAGAACAGGGCTGAATTGATCCAGGGGGTTTTTTCCATAAAATCAGCGCCGGGAAAAGGAACAACTATTGAAATAATACTGGTAAAATAACTATACATACAATGCCTAAATTAATCTTAGTAGACGACCATGTATTGCTACGTAATGGGTTGGCTGAGCTGTTGAAAAGCATCGGGCACGAAATATTGTTTCATGCAGATAATGGAAAGGACTTTATAGAAAAATTACGCCCCGATACATTGCCCGACGTATTGTTATTAGACATTAATATGCCGGAAATGGATGGATATGAAACGGCGCAATGGGTAAAGACAAATTATCCTGATATAAAAATACTTGCTTTAAGTATGTACGATGATGAAGGTTCTATCATTCGAATGCTTCGAAGCGGGGCAAAAGGATATATGTTGAAAGACAGTAATCCCAAAGAGTTAAATCTTGCTATTGATGAATTAATGTCTAAAGGATATTATTATTCAGAATTGGTAGGAGGTAAATTGATGCATATTATTAATAAGATCGACGATGAAGATGATGTGAAAAACCTTACCAAATTAAGTGATCGAGAACTTGATTTTTTAAAATATTCCTGCACCGAACTCACTTATAGAGAAATTGCTGATAAAATGTTTGTTAGTCCCCGTACGGTGGATGGATACCGGGATATGTTGTTTGAAAAACTACAATTAAAAACAAGGGTGGGCCTTGCGATCTATGCGATCAAAAACGGCATCGTAAAAATATAATCTTCTTTCTCGCTATTGCTAATTGAAAAAGGGCTGCGTTAGCAGCCCCCTCATCTGTCCCTCTGCACCCTTTTAGAAAAAAGGCTGCGTTTACATTTTTAAGCAATAATTTGGATGTAAGCCCTATCTATAGGATAAAGGATTTTAAAACAGGTAGAATACATCCGGGTTGAGCAATATTTAACCGTAATTCTTAAACTTAAAAACTTAATCATTAAATTATTTTATAGTCCCATTGACATTTGTTTTTGACGAAGACTGGCTAATGAAGGATCTAACTGAATAGCCTGGTCGCACATTTGTTGTCCTTTGTCTTTATTCCCTTTTTTCTGAAAACATAAACCTGCACGGTAAAGCGCTTTGCCATTGTTAGTGTCCAGTGTTATTAGCTTCTGACAAAACTCCAGCGATTTATCATACATACGGCAGTTATAATATGCGTCTGCTATATCACTTAAGAGTTCTTTGTTGTTCGGCCGTTGATCAACTAACGCCAACAGCAGTTTTTCTCCCCTGTTAAAATCTCCGCTGTAGATGCAGGCAAAACCAAGGTTTTCATTGTAGTCATTGCTTTGTACATAACCTGCCGCAGCGGCTTTATCAAAAAACACTACCGCGTTTTTACAATCGTTGTTGTTGTAGTATACCAATCCAAGCTCATAGGTCCATCCGCTTTTTGCAGGGTCTAATTCTATTGCCTTACTGTAATATGGAATTGCGTCGTGATAATCTTCTAATTCCAAAAGGCTTCTGCCGATCGCATAGGTTGCTTCCGCATCTTTCGGATCTTTACGAACTACATTCAATAATTCAATAACAGCGTCATCGTAATTTTCAAGTGCATAGGTGCTCATCGCAATAATGCGTTCTGCATTGGCAGCGCCTTTGCATTTGTTCGCAAAATCAATTGCTTTTTGATACTGATGATAATCATAATAAACCTGAGCAAGCTGTTGTACAGTTCTCGTATTGGCAGGATCAAGATTGTATGCTTTTTCCAGATCAACTCTTCTATCGCCTGTTGTGCTTACGAATGTAGTAACGCGGTTAGCTTGCTGATAAGTAGCGTTGTATTGCGCGTCAAATACCAGTGCCCGGTCGGTATCCTGTGAGGTTGTTTGGTATATGGAAGAGTTTTTATCACTCATTTCTTTTTGAAAATTAACCATGGCAACATCTGTTTGCGCATGAAGGATGTTAACTATTAAAATGTTTATAATAATAGCAGAGAGGATGTAATTGGTTTTCATAACTGATAGTTTATTGGTTTTAAATTTCCGGAGGATAAATTGGTAAAATCCCCGGGGTTGTTTCATTTTGCCGCAAGCGCGGCTTAGGATCATTCAACAGTTAAGATTCTTTGGTTTTTGGATTTAGTTAATCAGTAGGAGTTATATTATGGGGCTATTTTTTTAAAAAGGATCGCATAGCCGTAAAGTTGTTTTTTTGTTTTATTTACCTGTACAGGTTTTATCATATGATATTCTGAAAACTGTGGGATGTAAGAATAGCTGATCACATTTCCGTCTACATCACCCCATTGTTTTTTTTCATAAACGACTTGTCTTTCTTCCCAATCATACATTCTTACCTCATATAATTTTGAGGTCATATCACCGATAAAAACGAATTGATATAAAGTTCCCTGATTAAGCGGAACAACGATGGGCATTTCGTATTGGCTTTCCATTTCCATAAAGGCTTCCTTTACAACAATAAACCCTTTTGAATACAGATCCTGTTTGATGCTATCTGCCTGGTGAGTGATCATAAAACTTTCTGCAACGTTAGCAGGATGAACTGCATTCTGGCTGTAACATGCCAGGCTATACAGGCTGCCGGCAATGATGGTAACAAACACGAACCCCTGTCTTAGCCAAAGTTTCCATAATGGTTCATACTGTGGCTGAAATCCTTTGCGACCGGGCATTTCAATGGAATACTTCGAAATTTTGAAAAGTACATTTTTACGAAGCCCATCAGTTTTGGTTAACTGCAAAAAAACGTCGCTTGTCTTTGTTTGGGAAATGTTGGCGACTCCGGTCAGGCGTAATAACTTCGCTTCCGACGAAGATTTATGGCCGACACCTTCAGGGTAAACATAGTTTACCGGGATTGGTTTTTCTCTCTTTTGTGTTGCCATAAAAGTTAGGTTTAAAAATATTAGGATATTGGTTTTCTAATAACTTAACTTATGGCTTGCTCTCGTTATGGCTTTTTCACTTGGCTTTTCAATACATTCATCTTATACTATCGATGAAGGGATGTAAAAGTAATTGACTATATTAGAATTAATGCAAGTGTTTTCACGGTATTTGCTCCCGTGTTTTCACTTAATTATTTTTTTGCAAAAATTATTGTGCCCGATAAAAACAACGGTTAAACATTGAAAAATGAAACAAAAAAATTGTTGTTTGGACATTGAATTTTAGTTGCTTAGGGTATTTAAACTGCCCGTTTTTTTTGAATTAACTTCGTAGCTACTTCTTATTATGTATAACCAGGATCAGACAAAGGAATTACAAGCGCTCACACAAAAACTTTTACAGCAGTTAAAGGAAAAGGATGCTTTTTCTTTAAACGATTTGGAGCCGTTAAGAACCGCGTTGCGCTTTCATGAATACAGATATTATGTACAAAATGATCCGCTGGTAAGCGATTTCGAATACGATCAGTTGTATAAACAATTGGAAAAATTGGAAGGCGAAAACCCTTCTTTAATAACGCTTGATTCTCCCACGCAAAGAGTAGGTAGCAGTCTTAACGCTTCCTTTGTTACGGTTCCGCATTTAGTACCCATGCTCAGTTTAGAGAATAGTTACAATGCAGAAGATCTGCTGGCCTGGGATAAAAGTGTACACTCCCTTTCCGGTTCGGAGGAGATTGAATATTGTGCGGAACCGAAGTTTGATGGTGCCAGCATCTCTCTCATCTATGAAAATGATCTGCTGGTAAGAGCTGCTACGCGCGGTGATGGTGTGGATGGAGAAGAGATCACTAACAATATTAAACAGATCAGATCTATTCCATTGTCGGCTAAATTTTCTTCTTATGGCATCCAGCAAATTGAGATACGTGGCGAAGTGCTGATCAATAAAAATAATTTTAAAGTTTATAATGATAAACTGATCGAACAGGGACTTGCTCCATTGGCAAATCCGCGTAATGCGGCTTCGGGTTCATTGCGGATGAAAGATCCTAAAGATGTAGGCAAGAGGAACCTGGAAGCCTTTCTTTATAATGTGAGCTATTATATAAAATTGAATGACGGCAAAAAATATCCGCCGTTGGATACACATTCATCTATGCTGCAAATGCTGTGGGATCTTGGGTTTCGCAGTCCGGTAAAAGAATTGGTCGTAGGAAAAAACATCCAGTACATTATTCAGCATACAAGTGATTTTGAAGTAAAGAGAGAAAGCCTGCCTTACGAGATCGATGGCATGGTGATCAAAGTAAATAATTTAGCGCAGCAGGATAAAATGGGAATGACCACGCATCATCCTCGCTGGGCAATTGCTTTTAAATTTAAAGCAAGACAAGGTTCCAGCAAATTGCGCAAGGTAGAATTTCAGGTAGGCAGAACAGGAAGCATTACGCCGGTTGGTAAAATAGACCCCGTGCATATCGGCGGCGTTACCGTTTCTTCTCTCTCCTTATTCAATGAAGAAGTAGTGAAAGAAAAAGATCTTCGTATAGGCGATACCGTTTTAGTGGAAAGGGCAGGCGATGTGATACCGTATATCGTACGGTCACTCGCAGAGCTTCGTGATGGAAGTGAGACCGAAATTGTATTTCCTAAAAAATGTCCTGTTTGCGGCGACGCATTATTTAAACCCGAAGACGAAGCGGTTTGGCGCTGTATCAATTTTAATTGTGAGGCGCAGGTAGTGGAGCGTATCATTCATTTTGTAAGTAAGGATGCGATGGACATTAAAAGTTTCGGCGAAGCCAATGTGCGCAAATTTTATGAGCTGGGTATATTGAAGAACCTACCCGATATCTATCACCTCAATTTTGAAGTAATTGAAAAGCAGGATGGTTTCGGAAAAAAATCGATCGAAAAATTGCAAGCGGCAATAGAGAGTTCCAAAACACAGCCATTACATCGGTTGGTATTTGCAATGGGCATTCGTTATGTTGGGGAGACCACCGCTAAAACGTTAGCAAATGCGGCGGAACATTTGCTTGATCTCAGCAATTTTTCTAAAGAACAATTGCAAGGCCTGGAAGATGTTGGGGTAAAAGTAGCGGCAAGTGTGTATAGTTTTTTCCACAATGCAGATAATATTAAAACGCTGCAAAAATTGGAAGAATCGGGTGTTCAGCTAAAGAACGATAAAAAGCAGCTACACGTTAGCGGTAATCTATCCGACCAAACCTTTCTGTTCACAGGAACACTGGAAAAATTAAAACGAAGCGAAGCCGAAGAAATGGTAGAAAAGAATGGCGGTAAAATTGTGGGAGGAGTAAGTAGCAAACTCAATTACCTTGTGGTAGGGGCAGATGCCGGCAGTAAATTGGAAAAAGCCAAGAAAATCCCGTCTATAAAGGTAATTACGGAAGAAGATTTTTTAAAAATGCTATCCGTGTAACAAATATTTTTTATATTTATACTCGACCTCATTTTTCGAAAACCTGATTTCGTACGGGTAATCAAGTTTGCCGGTACATTATTTTCTAAATAACATGAAATGATCAAAAAAATTTCTGGCGAAATCTGGAAGCAAGTCCAATTCAGTGGCCACAAAGACCTTCGAAGAAAATATGCTATCTCCTCATTAGGACGTGCAGCCAGCTATTCCAAAGATATAGCAGAGGATGGTAAATTATTGAATGGCTCGGTTACTTCCGGGTATAAAACACTCAATCTTCATATTGGTACGGGTAATGGTACTTTATATCTGCATAGAGAAGTAGCGCGTTTGTTCTGCAAAAAAGCTTCTCCAAAATATAAATATGTTATTCATGTTAATCATAAAAAAACAGATAACAATTATAAAAACCTCAAATGGGTAACATTGGAAGAGGTAAGCAGCCATCAACAAAAAAGTCCGCAAAAGATCGCCTACAAAAAGAAACAGGCAAATAAAACAGAGGGTCTGAAACTCACGGCTACACAGGTAAAATCGATCAAAGAAACAATTGCAAATCCTAAACGTAAACTCACGTATAAACAAATTGCTGAAAAATATGGCGTAAGTGAAATGACGCTGTACAGAATTAAAAGCGGTGAGAACTGGAGCCGCGTAAAATAATTTTCTATTGAAAATTAAGTCGAAAGTCAAAATCATAAACCGGTTTTGACTTTTTAATTTTGTCTCAGGCTTCCTCCTATATCATCCTAATAAATAGTATATGTTACCATCTTCTGTTTTTAAATTTTTAAAAGATCTGGGCAAGCATAATGATAAAGCCTGGTTTGATACCAATCGTAAAATGTATGATCTTATAAAAACAGATTTCACACAAACGATCGAAGCGCTTATTAAAGGCATTGCAACATTTGACGAACCAATCGGAGAGTTGGAAGCAAAAAAATGTATGTTCCGGATAAACAGGGATGTACGATTCAGCAAAGATAAAAGTCCGTACAAAACCAATATGGGCGCCTTTTTCAATGTAGGGGGCAAAAAAATACAAAATGCAGGATATTATTTTCATTGCGAACCGGGAAGATGTTTTGTCGGAGGAGGTTTATGGTCTCCGATGCCCCCGGAGCTATCAAAAGTGAGACAGGAGATCGATTATAATTTTGATGAATGGAAAAAGATCATGGGGAGCACAGCATTTAAAAAATATTTCAACAACGATATCATTAAAGCAGAATCTTTATCAAGACCACCGAAAGGGTATGATGAAAATAATCCTGCCATCATCTATCTTAAAATGAAAAGTTTTATCGTTTCGCGTTCATTTACAGATGCCCAATTTCAAGACAAGAATATGGTGAAAGAGGTTGTGAAAACATTCAATGCGATGAAGCCTATGATCGATTTTCTAAATGAAGCAATTGAATAGGTATTAAAAAAATGGCCAGTGATAAAGATCACCGGCCTTGCTTACCTCTGAAACCACAAGAAAAAAGCTAACTACACTTATAAAAAAGTGTAATCAATAATTTATCGCCGGCAATAATCGTTGGGGACAATAGTAAACTACTGTATATAGGCTTTAATAAGGAATACTGGAATACGTAAGAGTACTTTATAAATATACACTTTTCCGGGATAATTGTATATTTTTTTGCAAGATCATTTTATTAACAGGTCTGGCGCTTAACCCCGCCCGCCCTCTCTTTTCCCAAACTGTACCACCCTACAAAAAACTGAACTACCTTTGCGGCACAAATGGAAAAATCGAATTTTGTTGATCAGATAAGGATCTTTTGCAGAAGTGGTCACGGTGGTGCGGGCAGCAAGCATTTTATGCGTACCAAGTACAACGCCATGGCCGGCCCGGATGGAGGGGATGGCGGCAGAGGTGCTCATATTATTTTAAAGGGTAGTACCCAGTTATGGACATTGTTGCATTTACGTTATTATAAGAATGTATTGGCAGAAGACGGAGAAGGCGGCAGTAAAAATAACAGCACCGGCAGAAATGGTAAGGATATCATTATCGAAGTGCCGCTTGGCACGATCGCGCGGGATGAAGCGACAGGCGCCAAAGAAGTAGAAATATTGGAAGACGGACAAGAGGTAATATGGATAAAAGGTGGTCGGGGTGGATTAGGCAACAGCAATTTTGCCACACCTACCAACCAGGCTCCTGAACATGCGCAGCCCGGGGAAGAAGGAACGGAAGGCTGGAAGGTGTTGGAGTTGAAAGTATTGGCAGACGTAGGTTTGGTAGGTTTCCCCAATGCAGGTAAATCAACGTTGTTATCCTGCATCACAGCGGCCAAACCTAAAATAGCGGATTATGCTTTTACTACATTGATCCCGCAACTGGGTATGGTAGATTATCGTGAAGGAAAGAGTTTTTGCATTGCAGATCTTCCCGGAATCATAGAAGGGGCCGCCGAAGGAAAAGGATTGGGTCACCGGTTCTTAAGACATATCGAGCGAAATTCTATTCTGCTTTTTTTAATTCCGGCAGATAGTAAGAACCATAAAGAAGAATATAAGATACTGTTGAACGAGTTGAAGAAATACAATAAGGAAATGTTGCAGAAAGATATTGTGATCGCGATCAGCAAAAGCGATATGTTGGACGATGAGTTGAAAGCGGCTATTAAAAAAGAGTTACCGAAAAAAGTTCCGAATATTTTTATTTCATCTATAACCGGTTACCATTTGAGCGAGTTAAAAGACCTGTTGTGGAATACACTCAACCAAGCCCAGCAGAAATAATATCAAAGCCGCAGGTATGGAACGTAAGCTCATTTATCTCATCAATCCTATTTCAGGAACTAAAAATAAAGAAGGGATACTGGACATTATCCGGGAAAGAACAGAACAGTATAATATTACTTACGAAATATTGCCCACCAATCCTGCCGGCGATTATATTTATCTCAAAGACAAAATAATTGCAGAAGACATTACAGATGTGATCATTTGCGGAGGCGATGGAACAGTGAACCAGGTTGCACAAGCTTTGCTGGGAGTGGCCGTTTCTATTGGCATCATACCGCTTGGCAGCGGGAATGGATTAGCTTTTACAGTAAAGGTTCCTGCTAATATCAATAAAGCATTGGATATTGTTCTTACCGGCAATGCTTCATTCATTGATGCATTTTTGATCAACGGTTGTTTTAGCTGTTTATTAAGTGGTTTAGGTTTTGATGCATTGGTAGCACATGATTTTGCTACAGAAGGGAAACGGGGTTTGGCAACATATATTAAAAAAAGCTTTTGCCATTTTTTTAAAGTATCACCCTACCGCTTTGAATTTATTAATAAAGGAATAGCTTTTTCAACCGACGCTTATTTTATAAGTATTGCCAATGGCAATCAGTTTGGGAACCATGTTACGATCGCTCCGAAAGCCTCCCTGAGTGATGGTTTGCTGGATATCGTAATAGTAAAGAAGATGAATAAGATCAAATTGGTCTTATCGGCATTGATACAAACCTTTTTTGGGGAAGTGATGGAATATGAAGAGAAAAATTTTCATTCGAGCGATGTGTTCTATTTTCAAACCGATCAATTGGTCATTAACAATCCTTCACTGGCACCCTTGCATATTGATGGCGAACCGGCACAAACATCGCACAAACTTGAAATTGAGATCATCAAACATGCATTCAAACTAATACATCCATAGAGCTGCTATTCTGAATGTTTACTATATATTTGCTCGTTATTAATCAATTAAAAAAAATATCAAATGGGACGCGGAGACATTAAAACAAAAAAAGGTAAAATAGCTAAAGGTTCTTTCGGTAAATCAAGACCAGCTAAACCTGCAAAGAAAGTAGTAGCGCCTGTAGCAAAAAAAGCTGCGCCGGCTAAGAAAAAAGCATAACATCGTACATATTAAGGTGCAAGCCTGTTTATCTTCCAGCTTTCATCTTTTTGAATGGTATATTGGATCCTGTCGTGTAAACGGTTAGCCCTTCCTTGCCAAAATTCAATAAGCAAAGGTTTTAAACGATAGCCACCCCAATAAGGCGGGCGTGGAATATTGCCGTCTGCGTATTGTTGCTGATATTTTTGAGCATTGGCTTCTATTACGGATCTGCCTGTAATTATTTTACTTTGAGGAGATGCCCATGCGCCTATTCGACTTCCTGCAGGACGGGATGAAAAATATTTATCACTTTCTCCGGCACTTACCTGTTCTATTGATCCATCAATTCTTACCTGTCTTTGTAATTCTTTCCAAAAAAATACCATTGCGGCCTGTGGATTTTTTGCTAACTCATTTCCTTTGGCACTTTCATAATTAGTAAAAAAAACAAATCCTTTTTTATCATACCCTTTCAATAAAACGATTCGTGCAGAGGGCTTGCCCTGTAATGTGGAGGTGGCAAGGGTAAAAGCATTTACTTCATCAATTTCACTCTCAACGGCTTCTTCCCACCATTTAGTGAATTGCTGGATAGGATCTGTACTAACATCCTGTTCACTAAGGGTTTGTAATTGATAATCTTTCCGTATACCAGCTATTTTGTCCATTTTTTGATTCCTTTAGTTTATGGTATATTTTATATTTATAAAAATTAAAATATGGTGTAACTTTCACATTCTAAAAACAATAAAAACGCCTGGGCAGCGTATAAGTCTGGTGGGGTATCTAGTTATAAAAATACCCCGCTGTAAACATACAAGAAATTGACTGAAGAGCAATTGATAAAAGCTTGTATTAAGGAGGATGCGGCTTCTCAAAAAGAGTTATTCCTTCGTTTCAGCGGCCGAATGTTGGGCGTGTGTAACCGGTATGCCCGTAACTCAGCAGATGCAGAGGACATATTACAGGATGCCTTTATCAAGGTTTTTGATAAGATGCACCAGTTTAAGTTTGAAGGATCGTTTGAGGGATGGATACGACGGATTGTAGTAAATACGGCCCTAAAGAAATATTCGGTAAGCCGGTATGAAAAAGAGGTGAGCGGATACGAAATAAAGGAAAAAGACGAAAGTGTATTAGAACCTTCGGCTTATTCGCATCTGACAGAAAAAGAATTGTTGGAAATGATCAACAATCTGCCGGATGGATATAGAATAATATTTAACCTCTATGTAATTGAAGGATATCAACACGACGAAATAGCTGAAATGTTAGGGATACAACCCGGCACCAGCAGAAGTCAGTTAGTAAAAGCAAGAAATATGCTTCAAAAACAGCTCCTGGAACTACAAAAAATTGCTGTATGAGCGAGAACGGAAAATTTGATGAATTTATAAAAAGACAGTTTAGTAACTCTTCTCCGGAAGTTCCTTCAAGGGTATGGGAGAATATTATGGCTGCGAGAGAGAGAAGAAAACCTAAAGCTTTTTGGTGGAGTAATTTAGCTGATTCTAAAAATATATTGGTAGGCCTGGCTATATTAATAGGTTGTTTCAGTGTAACCTGGATGATCGTTCGTCATAATGCTTCGATCAAAACAACCTTCGCATCTTCTTCTAAAAACAATACAACCACCGTAGGTAATAATAACAATGATGCTGAAAGACAAAACAGTGTATCATCTTCATCGATTGCAGCTACTACTAATAATGTAAGTCCATCTTCGCAGCCATCTTTTAATAATGACGAAGGGGCTACCGGATCTACTACCAATATTGCTAATTATTCTATCAGGCGACATACAAACAGTGTGCGGTCGCGTATTAAACATATCGGCGCAACTGACAATAGTGTTGAAAATGAAAATTCAACTAGCGAAGTAAATAACGAACAAAGCTTGGTTACTGATAATAAAAATGATAAAGTTACCAATGAACTTTCTTTGGTAACGGACCCTTCTTCATCTTCCATAGCGCCGGTACTTACATTTATAGCCGGCTCTAACGATGCCTTGAAACGCAATAAGGGCGTTGGTTTACCGGAATGTCCTACCGTTGAAAAAGCGCCTTCACGTGAAAGAGATTATGTTCAATTTTATGGGAGTCCTGATTATGGTATAAGAACCTTGAGTGATCCGGGGAATCAACAATATGTAAAATCAAGAGACTCGAGCTCGCATTTTACTTCCGGCTTTAGCTTTGGAGTATCATATACAAAAGTGTTCAAGAACGGACTTAGCCTTCGTGAAGGATTGAATTATAGCCAGATCAACGAATGGTTCACTGCTGCAAAGAATAATTCTTTCACCGTTTATTCAATAGACCAGGCGGGCGATACTTTAGGTAAAACGGTAACTTACAAGGTTACGCATAATCATTACAGTACGGTTGATATTCCTTTAACTGTTGGATATGAGTTTGCTCTTGGTAAAAGCGGCCGCTTTGTTGCCAATGTTAATGGAGGTGTCATCATCAATGTATTTAGCTGGCAAAATGGAGATGTATTAGACACAGCTGATAATACCGTACATATTACTACCAGTTCTGCAAGCTATTCGCCCTATTTATTTAAAACGGTCATGGGTGTTGGCCTTACAGGTGATATATCCGTGTATTACAAGTTAAGTGATATGCTATCTGTTGTTGCAGAACCTTATTGCAGGTATAATTTACAGCCAATGACACAAAATACTTCTTCCTTTAGTGAGAAGTATACAACTCTCGGACTACGCTTAGGTGTGCGGATTGATCTGCATTAAACCAATATATAAGAGGAAGCGATTTGTTTGGCGGCGGATCTGATCTGTTAACAGCATTTGAATACTAGTTTGTTACAACGGTACCCACTTCTTCGCCTTTTAGTATTTTTATCAGGTTGCCGGCTTTATTCATATCAAATACGATGATCGGCAATTCATTTTCCATGCAGAGTGTAAATGCTGTCATGTCCATCACTTTCAGGTTCTTGCTAATGCATTCATTAAAAGTAATGGTCCTGTATTTTGTAGCAGTAGGATCTTTTTCAGGATCGGCAGAATAAATACCATCCACCCGTGTTCCTTTTAAAATAATATCGGCTTGTATCTCGATAGCCCTTAATGAGCCGGCGGTATCAGTAGTAAAATAAGGATTACCTGTTCCGGCACCAAATATCACTACTCTTCCTTTTTCTAGATGACGGATGGCTCTTCTTCTGATATAGGGTTCGGCGATCTGCTCCATTTTTATAGCCGTTAATAAACGGGTAAATACGCCGGCTTTTTCCAATCCGCTTTGTACAGCCATGCCATTGATAACGGTTGCCAGCATTCCCATATAATCTCCCTGTGCTCTTTCGATGCCTGTTTCAGCTTCATTCATTCCACGATATATATTGCCACCTCCAACAACCAATGCTATTTCTACGCCTAATGCCACGGCCTCTTTGATATCTTTTGCATACCGGGAGATCACATCGCTATCCAACCCAAAATTCTTATCTCCCATTAATGATTCACCGGAAAGTTTTAGCAGGATGCGTTTGTACTTAAGAGACATTCGTATGAAGATTTTAAATTAGTAGATACAGCTGCGAAGATAAACACCGAAAATTAATTAATGACAGGAAATAAAAAAGCAAGACATAAATAAATACATCTTGCTTTTTTAATTTGTTTTTCTGGCATTACAGTTTACCTGATAATTCTTTACCGGCTTTAAATTTAGCTACTTTTTTAGCTTTAATTTTAATAACAGCGCCTGTTTGAGGGTTGCGACCGTTACGTGCAGCTCTTTTAGATACAGAGAAAGTACCGAAACCAACTAGGGTAACTTTACCACCGCCTTTAAGACTTTTTGTAACTCCTTCGATGAAAGAATCTAAAGCCGCGTTAGCTTGTGTTTTAGTAATACTAGCGTCGTCAGCAATTTTCGTGATTAATTCTGCTTTGTTCATAATTATATGTTTGAGATTTTTTAGGTGGGACAAATATAGACGGTTTTTGATTGCAACAAAATTTTTTCTATTATTTTTTTAGCACATAAAAAATGGCTTAAATCCTTGCTCTGTGGGGCTTTTGAGCATTATATCCCGAAGCGGGTATAAATTGCAACACAAGGGCAATTCGCTGAAATGCAGTACAGGATGGGATTTTGCTTCGTTTATTTTCTAAACCCTTTACCCGCAGCGGTTTACATTATATGTAAAAGATGATATTTACAAGTATTAATTCCATTTTGTTTTGCACATGTAATACTTGCATTGTGAATAATTAGCGGCTATTTTTTTAATTCAAGATAGATCGGACAATGATCACTATGCTTAACATCGGGATAGATATCGGCATTTACCAATTGCGTTTTTAATGGAGTAGTTACTGTAAAGTAGTCAATGCGCCAACCTTTATTATTGATACGCACGGTAGGAAAACGCTGGCTCCACCAACTATAACGATGTGGTTCGGGATGAAATTCACGAAAAACGTCTAGCCAACCACTGGCTAAGAATTTGTCCATCCAGGCTCTTTCTTCCGGCAAAAAACCACTGTTGTTCTTGTTGCCCTTCGGATCATGAATATCAATTTCTTTATGCGCGATATTATAATCGCCGCATAAAATGATCTTGGGATGTTTCTTTTTTAATGTATTAAGGTAGGTATAGAACTCATCCAGCCATTTGTATTTAAACCCTTGTCGCTCTTCACCACTGGTGCCGGAAGGAAAATATGCATTGATCAACCGGATATCGCCAAAGTCTAATTGTATTACTCTGCCTTCATCATCGCTTGGTGCGTGCCCATGCCCAATAGTTACTTTATCAGGTTTTATTTTAGTAAAAACGGCTACACCGCTATATCCTTTTTTTTGTGCGCTGAACCAATGGTGCTCAAAGCCCAACGCTTCCAATTGTTTAAAATCAACATCATCTTTATTGGCCTTTGTTTCCTGTAAACAAATAATATCTGCAGGATTGGTCTTTAGCCAATCAATAAAACCTTTTTTGAAAGCGGCACGTATACCGTTTACATTGTATGAGATGATGCGCATGAAATGAGTTGCGGAGGTTTATCTTTTTCCGACGGGGAAAGTTACACCCAAATTCAATATCTCCTCATAAGTACCAAAAGCTTGTTTAGCAGTACCTTGATAGATCTTTAAATTGGAATAACGGGCGTAATCGAACTTATTACAATATTCCAGGTAAACGTATTTATAGAACGTTACTTTTAATGTTCCTTCTACTCCAATGTTCCAGCCGCCAATTTGAAAATGGGGATCATTTTTTTGTTGTACAAGGCCTGTTGTATCATTTAAAAAGAAGCCATTCTCAACATGTGGGATAACCGGACCAACACCTGCTTTTGCTAAAACATCTACCTTAATATTCCCGCTTTTATCGGCGAACCAATGCCAGCGTTTTACCAGGTTGAATAAAAGAAAATTAGCTCCGTTATTGAGGTAATAAAAATAACCGTTGTTATAATTGAAATTAACGGTAGTATCGGCAGGATTGCCTTTTATTGTTCCTTTGATATGCGCCTGTTGATCAGCAAAGATGAATTTAGTATGATCAAAGTTGATCTCAACGCCCCAATCTTTTACTTTATCAATGATCAATCCCAGCCGGTAATTGTATTGTGGAATAGAAAGAGCCAGTTTAAAAATATTTTGATCCCAACCTCTGTGATCATGCCCCGCAATATTCTCAAATGTAAAATTATTACCTAAAGAAGGTTGATTGATCTTAATATTACTGCGTGTATATGATTCGTCGTTATAACCCCAGGAAAAATATAATTCTCTCGAACGTTCTTTCTTTTTAGGAGTTTCCTGCGCTTTTAAAGTATTGATCGATAAAGTAAGTAAGCTTATTGCAAAAAAGATCTTTTGGTTCATCCACTATTATTTTTCAGCCGTAAAATTATATTAAAATGCGGGATATATTATTGAACCGCTTGTTAAGCATCATATTCTAATACCGGCCTCAACCATCTTTCTATTTCTTCCAGTGGCATTTGCTTTCTATTGGCATAATCAACTACCTGGTCCTTTTCTATTTTACCAACACCAAAGTATTTACTATCGGGGTTAGCGAAATACCAACCGCATACAGAAGAGGCAGGATACATAGCCAATGATTCGGTCAATGTAATGCCGGTTGTTGCTGCACCACCCAACAGTTCAAACAGTTTATATTTTTCAGTATGATCCGGACAAGCAGGATAACCCGGTGCGGGACGAATACCTAAATATTTTTCCTGGATCAGATCTTCATTGCTTAAATGTTCGTCACTTACATAACCCCAATATTCTTTACGTGTTTTAGCATGTAGTAATTCTGCGAATGCTTCTGCCAAACGATCCGCCAATGCTTGCAGCGTTATTTTATTATAATCATCCAATGCTGCATCAAATTTTTTGATATGTGGTTCAATGCCTTCAATGGTTACTGAGAATGCACCCAAATGATCTTGCTTAGGAAAATCAGCAGGTGCAATAAAATCAGCCAATGATAAATTGGGTTGTCCCGGTGCTTTTTTTATTTGCTGACGTAAAAATTCTAATTGAACGGTTGATCCGCCATTATCCAGATCGATCGTATCCGGTGCCGTTCTGTTTGCCGGCCAAAAACCAATAACACCAACCGCGCTCAACCATTTTTCATCAATGATCTTTTTCAATAATGCTTTTGCATCGTTGTATAATTTGGTTGCTTCCTTACCAATCACCTCGTCTGTTAATATTTGCGGAAATTTTCCATGCAATTCCCATGCAATGAAGAATGGCTGCCAATCAATGTATTCAGCGATCTCAGCAAGATCATAATTCTTAAAAACCTTCGTTCCAATAAATGTTGGAGCAACCGGAGTAAAATTATCCCATTTGATATCAGCGCCATTTAATTGAGCATCAGGAAATTTTAAATAATTCTTTACCACTTTTTTATTGCCGAAATCTTCTTTTAACTTGGTGTACTCTGCTTTGATACCCGAAAGAAAAGCAGGTTTTTGTTCCTTACTCAGCAAACTACCGGCAACGGTTACACTACGGGATGCATCCAATACATGTACTACACCATTATCATATTCGGGCGCTATCTTAACGGCAGTATGCATACGGCTTGTGGTTGCACCTCCGATCAATAAAGGAATATCAATATTTTGTCTTTTCATTTCGCGGCCGATATGCACCATCTCATCCAAAGAAGGAGTGATCAATCCGCTTAAGCCAATAATATCAACATTGTGTTTTTTTGCTTCGCTTAATATTTTATCAGCAGGTACCATTACACCCAAATCAATAATGTCATAACCATTACACCCTAATACAACACCCACAATATTTTTACCAATATCATGCACATCGCCTTTTACTGTTGCTAATAAGATCTTTGCGGCTCCTGCAGCTTCCTGGTTAATAGTGCCGGCAGCAATATGCGCTTGTTTTCTATCTTCTTTTTCCTGTTCGATATAAGGAGTTAAAACGGCAACGGCTTTTTTCATTACACGCGCACTTTTTACAACCTGCGGCAAGAACATTTTTCCTGCGCCGAAAAGATCACCAACGATATTCATACCATCCATTAAGGGGCCTTCGATCACATCTAATGGCTTTGGATATTTTTGTCTTGCTTCTTCGGTGTCAACATCAATATAATCAGTGATACCGTTGATCAACGCATGCGCCATTCTTTTTTCCACCGGTTCATTTCTCCATGCTTCATCTTTTACTTCTACCTTGCCTTTTGCTTTTACTGTTTCCGCAAAATTGATCAAGGCTTCGGTTGCTTCGTTATTATCGTTATTTCTATTTAATAAAACATCTTCCACCAGATCGCGCAACTTAGGTTCTATTTCATCGTATACTACCAACTGGCCGGCATTTACAATACCCATATCCATACCTGCTTTGATCGCATAGTACAGAAACACACTATGTATGGTTTCACGAACATGATCATTTCCTCTAAACGAAAAGGATACATTGCTTACACCACCGCTGATCTTTGCCAAAGGCATTAATCTTTTTATTTCGCGTGTTGCTTCAATAAAATCAACGGCATAATTATTATGTTCTTCAATACCGGTTGCAACGGCAAATATGTTCGGATCAAAAATGATATCCTGTGGATCGTAACCAACCTGTTTTGTCAATATCTTATAAGCTCTATGACAGATCTCTACTTTTCTATCTTTGGTATCTGCTTGTCCTACTTCATCAAATGCCATCACCACTACAGACGCGCCATAACTTTTACAAATGAATGCCTGCTCTATGAATTTGGCCTCTCCTTCTTTCATAGAGATAGAGTTCACGATACATTTTCCCTGTACACATTTTAATCCTGCTTCAATGATCTCAAACTTACTGCTATCGATCATGATCGGGATCTTCGCAATATCCGGTTCTGCCTGCACTAAATTTAAAAAAGTGGTCATAGCATAAACACCTTCCAATAAGGCATCATCCATATTGATATCGATCACCTGCGCGCCGCTTTCCACCTGCTGGCGTGCAACAGATAACGCTTCTTCATATTTTTCTTCACGAATTAACCGTGCAAATTTTTTGGAACCTGTAACGTTGGTACGTTCACCTACATTGATAAAGTTTGTTTCAGGACGAACGATCAATGGTTCTAATCCGCTTAATCGTAAGTATGGTTTAATGTGTGTGGTCTCACTCATGATCTATGCTAATTCTTTTTCAATGACAGGTAATGCTCTTGGTGCAAATTTTGCAACTTCGTCTGCAATATGTTTGATGTGATCCGGCGTTGTGCCGCAACAACCACCAACAATATTTAACCAACCGTTTGCGGCCCATTCTTCAATGATATGTGCTGTTTCGTGTGGCTGTTCATCGTATTCTCCAAATGCATTTGGTAAACCTGCGTTTGGATAAGCAGAAGTATAACAACCTGCGATATGGCTCAACTCTTCAATATGCGGCCTCATTTCTGATGCGCCCAAGGCACAATTCAAACCAACGCTTAATGGATTGGCGTGTGATACAGAAATGTAGAATGCTTCCAATGTTTGTCCGCTTAATGTTCTTCCCGATGCATCAGTGATCGTACCGCTGATCATTATTGGAAGTTCGGGTTGATTGATCCCGCGGAAATATTTTTTAGCTGCATAGATAGCGGCCTTTGCATTCAATGTATCAAAAATGGTTTCTATTAATAAGATATCTACACCACCTTCAATCAAACCTTTTATCTGTTCGGTGTAAGCAGTTGCTACTTCATCAAATGTTACTGCCCTGAATCCCGGGTTGTTTACATCAGGAGATAGACTCAATGTTTTATTCAATGGTCCGATCGCACCTGCAACGAAACGAGGTTTAGCCGGATTTTTTTTAGTGTATTCGTCTGCCGCCCTTCTCGCGCATTGTGCAGAAGCAACATTCATTTCATATGCGATCGCTTGCATATCATAATCTGCCTGCGCGATAGTAGTACTGCTGAATGTATTTGTTTCAATAATATCAGCACCTGCTTCGAGGTAAAGTTTATGGATGCCTTCAATGATCTGCGGTTGCGTGATGCTTAACAGGTCATTGTTTCCTTTTACATCAGTGTGCCAGTCTTTAAAACGTTCGCCGCGGTAATCGGCCTCTTCCAATTTATGACGTTGGATCATTGTACCCATTGCTCCATCAATGATGAGAATGCGTTCTTTGAGACAGTCTTGAATTGTTTTCTTCATGTTACATTATTAGAATTCTAAAGTCAACGATGTTGTCTCGTCTCAGATGAGATGAACGCCGACTCCATAAAATAAATTTGTAAACTGATAAACGACAACCAATCTGAGAAGATGTTGAGAATTGCTTGCGTTTATTAGTTCGATTTAAATCCAAAACAAAGCAGGCTGAACAATAAACAAATCCACCTGAATTGTCGCACAAAATTAATACAATTTGATCGATAACACAAATATCAGCCTAAGAGAATATTTCATTTTTAAGTACCTTACATTACCATTATTAACTGCTTCTGGCGCAAAACAAAAACCATGGCTAAAAAGATACTAATTGCAGAGGATTATCATGATCTTTTGGATTTCTTTTCGATCTTCCTGAAAATGCATGATTTCGAGGTCAGGGGAGCATCTTCCAAAGAAGAAATATATGCGCATTTAGAGGATTTCAGGCCAGACCTTATTTTGATGGATGTTGTGTTAGGGTCTCATGACGGCAGGGAATTATGCAAAGAGATAAAAAAAACGCATAAACATGTTAGTATTATTTTGTTATCGGCCAACCCGGCATTTTTAACTGATCATACCGAATGTGATCCGGAAGAGACAATTGAAAAACCTTTTAGCAATGAAGATCTTTTGAAGAAGATCAACAAGGTGCTTCGTAATTAATAGCCTTCACCGATGTAATTTTCTACAGGGATACGGTTGCTGATACTTTTGGCCAGGGTCATCTCATCGGCATATTCCAGTTCGCCTCCAAATGCAATCCCACGGGCAATTGTAGTGATCCTTATATTGATCCCTTTGAGTTTTTTTCCAATATAATAAACGGTGGTATCTCCTTGTATATTAGGGTTTAAGGCAAAGATGATCTCGCTTATATCTTCTTTTTGAATGCGTTGTACAAGTGAGTCAATATTCAACTGCTCCGGACCAATGCCATCCAGCGGGGAGATAATACCTCCCAATACATGATAGATGCCGTTGAATTGTTGGGTACTTTCAATGGCAATAACATCGCGAATATTTTCTACCACACAAAGGATCTCTTGTTTACGACTGGTATTGGAACATATATTACATAATTCTGTATCAGAAATATTGTAACACCTGTTACAGAACCTTATCTCTTCTCTCATTTTAGCAATGGTTTCGCCAAATTGAGTTACATCATTTGTATCCTGCTTGATCAAATGCAATACCAGGCGAAGCGCTGTTTTTTTACCAATACCGGGAAGTTTGGCAAATTCGTTGACTGCATTCTCTAAAAGAGTGGAAGAAAAAACCATATGTAAAATTAAGAAAACCCAGTGACCTACAATTGTATTTCCCGCTCATTATCCCAATCGGCCTTAATGTTTAGTATTTTGTCGAACGAAATTACTTTTTCCGGTTGTCGTTTTTTCTCGTAGCTGCCCGGATCCCATTTACCGTTATTATTGTCATCAAATAATATCCTTATTTCATAATCGCCGGGAACAAAAAGATTGTCGCTCCATTCGTCTCTCACCAATGGAACAGATTTGACAATGATGCCGGACTGTACAAACTCTAACACCGGGTGTTTACTTTTATCAAAGTTGAGTAAGCGAATAAGGATGCTGCCATAATCCGCTTCGCTCTTGGTTTTGAAGGCAAGCGTATCCGTTCGTTTTAAGAATACACTATCTGAGTCGTTTATCGCTTCTTTATTTAGAATAAGCCTGTAATCAGTGCCTTCCGTCCATGAGGCATGGATCCGGACGATCTTCCGGGTACTGTCGATCGTTATGTTTTTTGCAGAAAGAACCGAATGATAATTGGTATCTGTTAACAATATGCCGGTAGAATCAAATTTTTGCAACGGCTTGTTAAACGTTATTAAAAGGTCACTTAAAATATCCTGTTCGCCGGAAGCAAGATTGGTATTGAATCGTAGCTTATTGTCTTTGCCTGGTTTTGCTTTTTTCTTAGGAGTGGTGGTTGTTTCCGTCGCCGTCGCTTTCTTTTCTTCCTCAGCATAAGCATATAAATTAACCGGCGCGGTGGTATCCGAAAGGTGGATGGTTTCATCAGCAAAAGCGAATGCTTCTGTTTTTGCATCGTAGGTCATGCTTCCATCATCATCTCTCAATCCATATATATTGAAATCGCCCGGAGGCAGGTTGTGAAAAGTAAAACGTCCTTTATTATCTACTCTTGCTACATAATAGGGTCTTTTCTTTTCAACTGCAGTGTCGGAAAGGTCCTTGTATAAAAAGATCAGAAAAGTGCTATCCGTTTTTCCTGTTGCTGCCAATACTAATTTACCGGTTACTTTTTCAGAATCAATGATGTTATTGGTAGAGAATACATACCTGAAATTCTTCAGCACATTGGCTTCATTGATATCCCTGATGGCATTTCCAAAATCAAGTGAATAGGTGGTGTTGGGAAGAAGACTGTCTTTTAACGTTATCGTTACCGTTTTTAATTTGTTGGTAACTACCGGGGCTTTCTTTGGATAAGGAGATACCAGCAAATTGCTTTGGATATCCGCTACATCCACATATTCGTCGAAGGTGAATACTATTTTATTGCCGGTGAAAAGAAGCTTCCGCATTTCCGGCGTTGCATTTATTAATACCGGTGGCAAGGTATCTTTTGGTCCGCCGGTAGGCTGACCTATTTGCGCGCAACCCGAACCGAAAGTGGTTATTATGCAAACGATCAAAATAAGAAGTAAAAAGTAAAAAAAATTCTTTGCCGGTTTCATGCCATCAATTGAATTGCAAACTTACGAGATTAAGGTAAGAAGGCAAGGAGCAAGGCTCAAGTTGGAATACTTCAATCTTGTACCTTATGTTCTTATACCTTATCTTCTTGAATTGTTAAATTTCTTCCATTTCCGGATCAGATAATTCGTGCAGGGCAACTGCCAGTTTATTGTCTTTTACAAAATTGCACCAATGGCAATCTTCTTTTCCGCAACCGGTATAAAAATCGCGTGCTTGTATCTTTTGCCAAACATCGGTAAGCTGTTGTGTTACGGTGGTGGTGTCCTGCGGAGTGATCACCAGTTTTACTTTGCGGTATTCTTTTTTCTTATCAGGCTCTATAAAATCAAATTCGGAGCTTATAACTTTCCAGTCTTTCTGTTCATAATTATCGATCAATAATTTATAAAAAACAGCTTGTCGCCAATAATCGCCACCGTTAGGATCTTTATCACTCGGCGCTAATAATTTTGTTCTTGCTTTTTCTATATCGCCTGTTTTATAATCCACCACATTTACTTCTTTTCCGGTGAACTCTAACTTATCCAATTTACCTTTTAACGGAACACCATTCACCGTTACATTTTTAATATTGCGTTCTACCGCTACCACTTTGTTCCAGGTATAAATATATTTATCATAGTAGTTACTTAACACTTCATCACCATATTCCATTCTTCTTTCAAATGCTTCTTTGGTAAAGTTTTCGCGGTGGCGATGCATATACCATTGAAAATCCATGATCATCTCTTCTTTTGGCAGAAAGCTTTCTTTCTTGCCATCCTGCATTTTACGAAATAGTTTTTCCAATGCGTGGTGCACGGCGCTTCCAAATTCGGTTGCTTCTGATTTCCCGGAAGGAATGCGAATTAAATTTTTATAATAAAACTCTAACGGACAACGCAGGTAATTATTAAGTGCTGTTACATTCATTACGAATTTGTCGAGCAAAGCGCTAACGAAATCTTCTTCTGTTTTTTCTATTTCCGGCGCTTGCGGTGAAAAATGAAGCAGGTTAAATTCCATGATCGCTTCATCACTTAATGCAATCTTATCAACCGGTAAATGATGTTGCTCTAATATCTCTGCAATGAACATAGATGGTTCTATCTCTTTACCGTCATTTTTATATTTTGAATAAGATATGGTAAGATGTTTGGCAGCACGTGTTAACGCTACATAAAACAAACGGCGTAATTCTTCATCATCACTTGTTTTGGGTTGAGATGCAAACAATGTATCCGGAAGTATATAGCCGCCGCCGGGTTTTCTTTTCTTTTCCCAACTAGACGCATTGGATCCTGCAAAGAATACATAATCGAATTCCAATCCTTTGGAACCGTGTGCTGTCAATAGGTTCACGCCTTTATCGCTGCCCGAAACCTGTGTCATCGGTAATGTAATTCCTTCTTTTTCCATGAGGTCGATAATGCTGATCAATCCTTTCAGGTCAAGTGTGGCATCACGACTTGTTTCTTCTTTTATAAAATCAAACAATGCGGTGAGCAACTGCATCAGCATTATTTTTTCATCACTTTGCATGATATAAGGAAGAATGCCGGCATCCTGTATGATATTTCCGAAAAGCTGTTGTAAGGTGATATTGGAAGCATCCGCTATCAGTTTTTCTAGAATGGAACTGATGTTTTTAAGTCCGGCATTGATGCCGACATCAAAAAGATCTTTGGCCTGCTTGTTTGCTTTATCCGATAATAATTTTCGAATGGACGTTAACTCACCCTTATATTTTAGTTGATTTACTTCTACTGTTAGCTTTGCAATTTCTATTGGCGGTATCTTATAAAAATCATAATGCAATAATTCAAACAGCATTTCATCACCTCCATAAGGAATATCGTGTTCTGCATTGATGTAACGTAACAATTGCAGGACCTTATTTACAAAAGGGTGCTCCAACACATTGATACTTCGTTTGCTGTAAACAGGAATATTCTTCAAACGAAAATATTGCGCGAGTTCATTACCGAATTTATTCTCTTTATAGATCACCGCGATATTTCCCGGCTTGATACCTTCTGCTAATAATTCTGATACGGCGTTGGTAATGCCGGCCATTTCTTCTTTTACAGAATTGTATTCCTGAACAGTTGGCTGCTCGGTTAATTTATTAAGTAGCAGGTTAGATGAAAGCAGTTCTTTACTTAATCCATCTATTTGTTTTACCAAACGCTCCTCATTTCGATCGATCAATGTTTTGGAAATATCCAATATCGGTTGAGTAGAACGATAATTATTCGTAAGCACAACGGTCTTTAGTTCTTTGGTATAGGTATTGGCAAACTCAAGCATATTCTCTATGTTGGCTCCCTGGAAACGGTAAATACTTTGATCATCATCGCCGACCACAAATACATTTGGCTTTTCCCAATAGCCGATCAACAGCTGCACCAATTTGTTTTGGGTACCGCTGGTATCCTGGTATTCATCTACCAGTATGTATTGATATTTTTCCTGGTAGTTAGACAGGAGGGTTTTGTTCTCTTCGAATACTTTGATCACCCAGTTGATCATATCATCAAAATCGTAGCGGCTTTTTTTACGCAACAAGGTTTGATAATTATTGAATTCATTCACCGCCGCCTTCAGCTTCTCCATCTTTTCTTTTTCTTCTGCGACCTTATCTTTCTTCAGATCGCCGGCATTGAATTCTTTGTGTTTTCTTTTATAAATGAATTCGTCGCGTATGGGTAATTCATTGATGTATTGATCGATCTTTTGAAGAATAAATTCGGGGGCCCATCCTTCTCTCTTCATAGAAGAAAATAAATTGCGCAGATTATTGATCTCGAAATAAACATCGCCCCGATATCTTTTTAACGGGTTGTTTTTAGGAAGCTCATCGATCAATGTTTTAAACAACTGTATGCCTTCTAGTTCGGATACCGGATCCAGCGAAGTTTTTTCAAACAACGATAAATTTTCCTGGATGATATCATTGCAAAAAGAATGGAAAGTGTAGATGTTTACTTTGTATGCATCCGGTCCGATGAATTGCTGCAAACGTTTGCGCATCGCGATCGTTCCCGCATCGGTATAAGTAAGACATAAAATATTTTCCGGAACTGCATCTGTCTCCAATAATATCTTTCCTATACGTGCTGCAAGGATCTGTGTCTTACCCGTACCCGGACCGGCAATTACCATTACCGGACCTTCAATGGTATCCACTGCCACACGTTGTTGTGGGTTGAGTTTTTGATACTCTTCGGCGAATTTTTTTTGAAGTATATCCTGGTAATGCGACATGCACCAAAGTTAACTAAATAGTATTCGTCCTGAATTTTTGCTTGCGGACAAATAATAATTCAGTAACGAGGATCAGTAACAGGTTAATGATCGTAGAGAAAATTGTTTTAGAGAAGAAATACCAGATATCGCCAAATTGCCATGCTTCCAGGAAGAACAGCCAGATATTGTGTATCAATGTAAGTATGCCTGCATAGATCATATAGGTTAAAAAGCCACCCATGCTTTTGGCAGAAGGTTCTTCATAGTTGCTATCTGCACCTTCCTGAGGTATTAAAAGATTGATTACGAAAGGACGCATATACGCGATCAATACGCAGGCAGCTGCATGAAAACCGGGATCGTGCCGGAAACTGTCCAATGTAAAACCCAATGCAAATGCCCACACCATTTGCACGGTGCGGTTGGTATTAAAAGGCAGCCATAAAATGAATAGGTAATAGATATACGGTGTTACCATCGACCCCAATCGTATCTTATCCAATATGAATACCTGCACCAGTATGAGGAATACAAAACGGACAATATTTTTAAGAAAATTACTCATTCGGAAAAACTATTGGGTTTGTTTATTGGCTTTTTCCAGCAATTGATCCATCGCATCTTTTTGCAGATTGTCAATGGCAAATACATATTCCAGGTTATAAAAATTGGTGGCCGATCTTAATTTTATTACAAGGGTATTCATGCTTTTATCAGGAGTGATCTCTATGACAGTGCCGATCATTAAGCCGTACGGGAAGGTAGGCGTGTATCCGCTTGTAACAACAGAATCCCCGATGGCCACCTTTGCACTTTTTCGTATCTCCGTTAACGTTAGTATGTTAGGGTCCGCACCATCCCAGGTCACTTTTCCGGCATCGCCGCCTTTTTTCAGTTTTGCACTTATCTTGCTATCCTTGTGTAACAAGCTCATTACAACAGAGTAGCCATCGCTAACATCGGTGATAATGCCCACCACATTGTTATTAAGATCGATCACGCCCCTGTCTTTTTTCATTCCGCCTTTGCTCCCTCTTGCCAGTTCAATAAAATTATCGGGTAATGAAACAGAATTGTAAACCACTTTTGCGCGGAGGTAGTTGTACACTCTGTATTGTTCGAGGGAATCAACTTTAACGGTATCTAATACTTTTTTGTTGGTATTATCGGGTAATAAAAAATCGGCTTTGAGTTTGTTATACAACAACTCATTTTCTTTCACCAAAGAATCATTGGTTTTAGTGAGCTGAAAATAATACTGGATCTTATTATACTGTGCATTTACTTTTCCGGTGACCTGGTTCATGTATTCAGAAGCCACCGCATTGTGGTAACTACTGTAATGAACGATAAGGTAAATGCTAAAGACCTGTAAGAACAGGAAAAAGATGAAATTGAAATAATGCCGTATGAAGAGAAAAATGTTACGCACCCATAGAAATTTTAAATTCTAATTCCGATACTTATCGGAACCAAATTACAAAATAGACTGATTCTTTTTAAAATTTGGTTATTGGGTCTTGTATTTTATGAGATTATCTCATTACGAATGGGTACCTATCGTAGTTCTTCAGCGCAATTCCCGTACCGCGTACCACGCTTTTTAGCGGATCATCTGCAACGTGAACGGGTAATTTGATCTTGGCAGCGATGCGTTTATCCAATCCGCGTAATAATGCACCACCACCGGTGATGTAAAGTCCACGACGATAAATATCAGCGGCTAATTCCGGTGGAGTGGTTTCCAATGCTTTTAATATCGCTTCTTCTATTTTGAAAATACTTTTATCCAATGCTTCTGCCACTTCCTGGTAACTCACCATTACTTGCTTAGGGATGCCTGTTACAAGATCACGACCATTCACCGGAATATCATCCGGAGGATTATCAAGGTCTTTCATTGCAGCACCAACCTGTATCTTAATTTGTTCGGCAGTGCGTTCACCAATCAATAAACTATGATAACGACGAAGCGCTTCCATAATATCAGCAGTAAATTCATCACCGGCGATACGTATACTTTGATCACACACAATACCTGCCAATGCAATAACAGTAACACCTGTTGTACCACCACCGATATCAATGATCATATTACCAACCGGTTCTTCTACATCTATACCAATACCCAACGCAGCTGCCATTGGTTCATGTATCAAATAAACTTCTTTAGCACCAGCTTGTTCAGCACTATCACGTACCGCACGTTTCTCTACTTCGGTGATACTGCTTGGAATGCAGATCATCATTCTCCAACTTGGTGCAAACAATGGTTTTTTTGGATAGATCATTTTGATCATCTCACGTATCATTAATTCTGCAGCATTGAAATCCGCGATCACACCATCCTTTAACGGACGAACCGTACGGATGCTTTCATGCGTTTTCTCGTGCATCATCAATGCTTTCTTCCCTACCGCTAAAATATTTTTTGGATTGTTTCTATCTAATGCAACAATGGATGGTTCATTCACCACTACTTCATCATTAAAAATAATGAGGGTGTTGGCAGTACCCAGATCCATGGCAATTTCCTGAGTGAAAAAGTTAAAGAGGCTCATATATTGAAAAACGAAAATCTAAATGTTATAATCCAACAAAGTTGAAGGAAAATATCGAGATTAACAATGACAAATACTGGATTTCCGAAGATTTATCTTAATGCTAAATTGTTTAGTATTAAGGGCGACCTTCTCTAACTTCGTATATACGTTACTGTTAGTATGATTATTTGAATTCGTAGCCGATATCGGTGCGGAAAAACATGCCTTCGAAATGTATTTTTTCCAATGTTTGGTTGGATTGTGCGGCAGCGGCAGCAACCGTATTGCCAAAAGAAGTAACCGCCAAAACCCTGCCGCCGTTTGAAAGGATGGAAGCCCCTTCTTTTTTGGTTCCGCTATGAAAAATAACGGTTCCTTTCGGCGCAAGATCCAGTCCGGTCATGGGTTTTCCGGATTGATAGGCTTCCGGATATCCACCACTAACAGCTACGACGGTCACTGCTGTTTGAGGGTCGGTTTCGATGGTTATTGTATCCAGTTTTTGTTGTGCCGTTGCCAGGAATAATTCTACGAGGTCATTTTTTATCCTGGGAATAACCACCTCCGTTTCCGGATCACCCAATCTGCAGTTGTATTCAATTACCAATGGTTCGTTGTTTACTTTGATCAGTCCTACAAAGACGATGCCCTTATATTCTAAATTTTCTTTATGAAACCCTTTAATGGTAGGTTCAACGATTCGTTCTTTTACTTTTTGCATGAAAACCACATCTGCAAATTGAACCGGACTAACAGCACCCATTCCTCCGGTATTTAACCCGGTATCTCCAACACCGATGCGTTTGTAATCTTTTGCTTCCGGCAATAACACATAATTCTTACCATCTGTTAAGACAAACACACTTAATTCTATTCCATCTAAAAATTGTTCGATCACTACTTTTTTACTGGCATCACCGAATTTAGAATGTTGGATCATCAATTCAAATTCAGCCAATGCCTCTTTATGGCTCATAGAAATGATCACACCTTTTCCTGCTGCCAGTCCATCTGCTTTTAATACGATGGGTAAGCTATGGTTGGTAATGTATTCAATTCCTTCTTTATAGTTGGATGCATCAAATTCTTTGTATCCTGCGGTGGGAATATTATGGCGTTGCATAAATGCTTTGGAAAAAGCTTTGCTTCCTTCCAACTGCGCCGCATGTTGTGATGGTCCGATCACATGTATATGCGCCAATGTTTTATCGTCCTTAAAAAAATCATAGACGCCTTTTACCAATGGTTCTTCTGGTCCTACTACCAACATTGCTATTTTATTGGCTAAACAAAAAGCAGCAAGCTTTTCAAAGTCTGTTGTCTTGATATCTATATTCGTTCCACATTGCGAAGTGCCCGCATTGCCGGGCGCAATGAATAATTGATCACATGATTTACTCTGACTGAGTTTCCATGCCAATGTATGTTCCCTGCCGCCGCTGCCGACTATTAAAATATTCATATAAATAGAATGTGGTGTGCAAATTTATTTTATAATACACACTCTTTTAAAAATAATTTAAGGTTGCCGACCTTCTCCAATGGAAATATATTCATTAACTTGAAGCAAATAGTCACTGAAACCTTGTAAACATGGATACTGTTTTATCAGAAAACGAAACAAAGAAGGCAAAATTTCCTAAGGCCGTACCTTATATAATAGGTAATGAAGCTGCGGAAAGATTCAGTTACTATGGCATGCGTGCGATCCTCAGCACTTTTTTAGTTGCCCAGTTCTTTAATCCAACACATAACCCTGCATTGACCGCTGTTGCAGAAGCGAAGAGCAATGAGCAGGTACATTTTTTTGTGGCACTGGCTTATTTTATGCCGATCGTTGGAGGCATTTTAGCGGATTCCTTTTTTGGAAAATATTATACGATACTTTTTGTTTCTATTTTATATACCATCGGCCATGTGGTACTCTCTACGTCTATTACTAATATAGATATGTTCACGTTTGGGTTGATCATCATTGCAGTAGGCGCCGGCGGTATCAAAGCATCTGTTGCGGCAAATGTGGGTGACCAGTTCGATAAGCACAACGAACACCTGATGAGTAAAGTGTATGGATGGTTCTATTTCAGTATTAATGCGGGTTCGGTGGTGAGCACTATTTTAATTCCATGGATATATGCCAACTATGGTGCGAGCCTTGCATTTGGAGTTCCGGGTATTTTAATGGCGACAGCTACGATCACTTTTTGGCTGGGAAGAAATAAATATGTGCGTGTGCCACCATCCGGGTTTAAAAAAGAGAATTTCTTTTTTATAACCATAACCTACTTTAAATATCTTTTCAGCAATAAACATGGAAAAACAACATGGGAAGCTGTTGGTGAAAAATTTTCGGCCAAATCAATTGATGGTGTGAAAGCTGTGTTTAGGGTGATGGCAGTATTTGCTTTCATTCCTATCTTTTGGGGAATGTGGGATATGTGTTTGGCAGAATGGGTGATACAGGCAACGAAGCTAGACCTGACTATATTCGGACACGTTTATTTACCGGAACAAATACAAACCGTTAACCCGATCTTTATTTTAGGGGGCATTCCTGTCTTTACTTATTTCATCTATCCTTTTTTTGATAGTCGCGGATTAAAAACAACACCATTACGCAGGATGGGATGGGGATTGTTTATCACACTTACTTCTTTTCTTATTATAGCTATGTTGCAATCCAAAATTGATGCAGGATTAAAGCCATCTGTTTGGTGGCAGATACTGGCGTACTTATTATTAAGCATTGGCGAGATATTGGTTTCTATTACAGGATTGGAATACGCCTACACACAATCTCCCAAATACATGAAGAGTACGATGAATGCTATTTGGTTGCTGACCGTTTCATTGGGCAATGTATTTGTTGCATTGATCAATGGAAATATAGCAGGAGGCGGCTTCTTCGCGAGATTCACGGGAGCGAGTTATTACTGGCTATTCATTGGTATACTCGGCGCATTCATTGTCGCTTTTGTATTTGTATCTCAACGGTTACCCGAAAAAAGTTATCTGGCCGGCGATGATGATGAAGCTGCCGCAGAAGGGATTGCACCGTAGAATGATCTTTTTCTTTATTTTGTATTTTTAAACGACCTTATGAAACGTATCGTATTATTGGCTGTGACTTTATTGATCTCATTTCATTCTTACTCGCAGACGGCTGCCGAGGCAGATACCACTACATATGGGTATATCCGTATTGACTCTACTTTACAAGGTGAGATTGAAGGAGAGATAAGCAAATGGACCGAAGAACATAAAGATTCAACATTCCAAGGTGGCTTGATGGACATGGAAATATTTTCCAATGATAGTGAAGTGTTTTCTACTTATAAAAAGGACAAGGTGCAATTTTTCTTTCCTTTTACCGATGAAACCGAAAAGGATTCAATTATACAGATCGTAGGAAGTACAGGTACTCCAACAGAAGGCTACGGATTTCATATTTATATACGTAACATGGAATGTATAGTTGTTTTCCAGGTTAGAAAAGATGGGAACCTTATTTTTAAAAATACTAAAAAGGGGAAGACCTATATGTCTTATGCTTTAACAAAAACGCAATATCATTTGACACTTACTAAAATGCCGTCATTTAAAAAAGGCGAGATAATTGAAGGTCTTGTTGAATTAAGAGGATATCCCTATTATGAAAAGGGAGTTAAAGGAGACGATAAAAAAAGCGTGAATATTATAGCTAATTTTAAAACACCACCTATCCAATAATTAGCATTCTCTTAGACAAACAAATTATCTACCATTCCTTCAAACATCGGAAATTTTTGTTTGATATAATCTTTGATAACTTCTACTGTCTTTGCTGCTTGTTCCGGAGTTAGATCTGCTTTTGCTGCTAGTTCGTCAATTAATTCCTGCATCTTTTTTTATTTAATTTTTAGTAATTATAATTTATTGTTATTCCGCATCAAATCTATCTACTCTTTCAATACCCGGCAATTTTAATAATTGTTTACACAGATCGTCTAACTCTTCACGATCATGTACAAATATTTTTACATTGCCTTCAAAGACCCCTTCTTTTGCTTCGATCGTCATTGCTGAAATATTAAATTTCATTTCGCCGCTGATCAAATTGGTGATCTTATGTATCACACCCACATCATCCAATCCGACAATTTTTAAACCGGTAAGGAATGATATTTCTTTATTCTTCGCCCATTTTGTTTTTACTACTCTATGCCCATAGTTCGCTAATAATCTCGCGGCATTCGGGCAATTGGTACGATGTATCTTCAACCCTTCGCCCGTAGTTACAAAACCAAATACATCATCACCTGGTATCGGTTTACAACAATTTGCCAATGTGTATTGTATCTTATCACTGCTTTCGCCAAAGATCACCAGCTCGGCGTCTTTTTTTGAAGGTGCTTTTGTATGATGTGGAGTTATCTCAGGATGCGCAACAGGCTTAGGTTTGGGAGGTTCCAAACGCTCACCCATCACATGAAACTCAGATAATTCTTTCAGGTCAATTTCTTTAATGGCGATCTTATAAAAAAGATCGAGATGAGAATTGAGTTTATAGAAATTGACCACCTCATCAATATTACCCGGACTAAAAGCCGCGCCCATTCCTTCTATCTTTCTTTGCAAGGTATATTTACCATCATCCGAAATTCCTCTCTTCTCTTCACGAAGCGCCTCTTTAATTTTTGTTTTTGCTTTTGCAGTAACAACAATGTTCAACCAATCTTCTTTTGGTTTTTGTTTGGCACTGGTGATAATTTCTATCTGGTCACCACTGCGTAGTTTATGACTGATAGGAACCAGCTTGTGATTCACTTTGGCGCCAATACATCTGCTACCAACTGCACTGTGTACGATAAATGCAAAGTCCAATGCTGTTGCACCCATTGGTAACATTTTCACATCACCCTTTGGTGTATATACATAGATCTCTTCTGCTAAAAAAGACGTTTTGAAATCCTGTAAAAAATCGGATGAGCTCGCATCCTGGTTGGCCAATGCTTCTCTTATTTGATGAAACCATTTATCAAAGCGGCTTTCATCGGTGGTACCTTCTTTATATTTCCAATGTGCTGCCAACCCTTTTTCTGCAATTTCATTGGTGCGTTTACTGCGTATCTGCACTTCCACCCATTTACCTTGCGGTCCCATCACGGTTGTATGCAATGCTTCATATCCATTGCTCTTAGGATTGCTTAACCAATCTCTTAATCTTTCGGGAGAAGGGTTGTATTCATCGGTGATAATACTATACACTTTCCAGCTATCTTCTTTTTCTTTTTCGGGAACTGACTCTACAATGATGCGAATGGCAAAAAGATCATACACTTCTTCAAAGCTGATGCCTTTCTTTTTCATTTTGGTCCAGATGGAATGAATGCTTTTTGGTCTTCCGAATATTTCAAAAGAGATATTACTCTTTTCTAATTTTTCTTTTAACGGACGAATGAAATCATTGATATAACGGGTGCGTTCGCGCCTGGTATCATTGAGTTTGCGGGCAATGAAACGATAAGTATCCGGTTCCAGGTATTTCATGGAAAGATCTTCCAGCTCTGTCTTTATACTATACAAACCCATTCTGTGTGCCAATGGAGCATACACATAAACTGTTTCACTGCTGATCTTTAATTGCTTCTCGCGTTTCATGCTATCGAGCGTGCGCATATTGTGCAACCGGTCTGCGAGTTTGATCAATATTACGCGCGGATCGTCTGTCAGCGTTAGCAATATCTTTTTAAAATTTTCGGCCTGGAGACTACTATTGGTATCCATTACGGAACTTATCTTGGTAAGTCCGTCAACGATCTTGGCTATTTCAATCCCAAATTCGCGTTGAATATCTTCCAGGGAAATATCGGTGTCTTCAACCGTATCATGTAATAAGGCGCAGATAGAACTACGCACACCGAGTCCGATCTCTTCAACACAGATCAATGCCACTGCGATCGGGTGTAAAATATAAGGTTCACCACTTTTGCGGCGCATGGTCTTGTGCGCATCGGCGGCTATTTCAAAGGCGCTGCGCAATAATTCCTTGTCACCCGGCTTTAACTTGGACTTCAATGATTTTAATAGTCCGCGGTATTGCCTTAGGATCTCCTTTTTTTCTTCCTCTTCGCTGAGGTTATAGGCTGGTATTTTAACTGGTGCATCCATCTGTTAAGAACGAATTTACTCTAAAAAAGCAATGTGGTCATAATATATAACAAGGTAGTTATAATAGAAGTTCATACAGGCGAACCGGGCAGTTAAAACGACAATATTTCAGATTTATAGGAAAGACTTTCAGTTTGCTATCTGTTTTTATATAAAATCGCTTAATTTTGCACCCCCTAACCGGATGTGGCGAAATTGGCAGACGCACTAGACTTAGGATCTAGCGAAGCAATTCATGTAGGTTCGACCCCTATCATCCGGACAATTTTTACTGATTCATTGATCGGCTTTCGAAAAAACCGGTCAATGAATTTACAAATCAATCAACATGGCAACAGTTACAAGAGAAAACATTGGCGTATTAACCGATAAGCTGATCGTAAAAGTGAGTAAGGACGATTATTATCCTACGTTTGAAAAAGCATTGAAGAATTATAGCAAGAACGCGAACATTCCCGGATTCAGAAAAGGAATGGTGCCAGCGAGCATGGTTAAAAAAATGTATGGTCCATCGATCTTCACCGATGAGATCCTAAAAACAGTAGAGAAAGAATTGTATGGTTATTTAACCAGCGAAAAGCCTGAGATATTTGCTCAACCAATGCCGTTGAATGCGGATATCCGCAGCATGGATTTCAACAATCCAACTGAATATGAATTCGGTTTTGAGATTGGATTGAAACCAAATTTTGAATTAGCTCCTTTAAATAAAGCAAAAATTACTTTTCATAAAGTGACTGTTACGGATGCGATGGTGCAGGAAGAGATCGAACGTGCGCAGATCAAAGGTGGTAAAATGACCGAACCGGAAGTGATCGATAATGAAGAGAATGTATTGAACATTCTTTTTAAAGAATCTGATAGCAATGGAAATCCAGTTGAAGGCGGCATTGAAAAAGAGAATTCTGTATTATTGAAATATGTTACTCCTTCTTTGAAACAACAATTGATGGGCAAGAAGAAAGACGACAGCGTTGTGTTTCAACTGAGCGCAAGTTTTGAAGGCGATAAGCTGGAAGCAATCTTACAGGATCTTGGTTTTGACAAAAACGATAAAGCAGCGGCCGATAAATATTTCTTACTAACGATCGTTAAACTTGGTTTGATCGAAAAAAGAGAATTGAACGAAGAATTTTTCAATGAAGTTTTTCCTGGTGCAGCATTGGCAAGTGAAACTGAATTCAGGTTGAAATTCAAAGACGAAATTCAAAATTATTGGGATGGTCAAAGCAAGAATCAATTGCATGATCAATTATATCATTACTTATTGGATGATACCAAAATGGAATTTCCTGAATCTTTCCTGAAACGTTGGTTACAAACGGGGGGTGAAAAAACAAAAAGTGTGGAAGAAGCCGAAGCGGAATATCCTGTTTTCAGCAATCAATTAAAATGGACATTGATCAGCGATAAGATCATCCAGGATAATAAATTAGATGTTGACCAGGAAGAATTGCGCAGCTTTTTGAAAGACGAAGTTTCCCGCTATTTTGGCAATATGAGTTTAGGCGAAGACACCAGCTGGCTGGATAGCTATGTAGATCGTATGATGAAAGACGAAAAACAAATAGAAGGAAGCTACCGTCGTTTGGTGACAGAAAAATTATTCAACTGGGCGCAAAGCCAGGTAAGCCCTAAAGAAGAAGCGATTACTCCGGAAGGATTGGCGGCTATTCAGCACCACCACCATCACTAAATCCTTCACGTAATAAAAATAAAAATATAACGGCCGCGATCAGACAGATTGCGGCTTTTTGTTGCCTGTTATCATACATCTGACATCGTACTTCGTACATCCTTATGTCTTTTTGTCCTCTTTTTTTTGTAGCACAGTATTTGGGTTTATCAATCCATTATATTTGTTCATACAATCATCAATCCTAATATTATGAATTTTGGAAAAGAATTTGAAAAGTATGCGGTAAAGCATAGAGGTATCAGCAGTAACACATTAGACGGTTATATCAAACATAATGTAACCAATCTTACCCCCAACGTAATTGAAGAACGTCAGTTACATGGAACGGTGATCGATGTTTACAGTCGTTTGATGATGGACAGGATCATTTTTATGGGGTACCCTGTTGGAGATGAAGTAGCGAATATCATCACCGCACAGTTGTTGTTTTTGGAAAGCCAGGATCGTACAAAAGATATTCAGATGTATATTAATTCTCCGGGAGGTAGTGTTTACGCCGGTTTAGGAATGTATGATACTATGCAATTTGTAACACCGGATATTGCCACCATTTGTACCGGTATGGCAGCAAGTATGGCGGCAGTGTTGATGAGTGCAGGCGCACACGGTAAACGTACTGCATTAAAACATAGTCGTATTATGTTGCATCAGCCGAGTGGTGGTGCAGGCGGACAAGCAAGTGATATCGAGATCACCGTCAAAGAAGTAAAAAAATTAAAGAACGAATTGTATGAAGTGTTGGCATATCATACCGGTCAGCCGATTGAAAAAGTTGCAGCGGATTGCAGCAGGGATTACTGGTTAACGGCAACAGAAGCCAAAGAATATGGTTTGGTTGATGAAGTGTTATTGATCAATCCTAAGAAACAAAAGAAAGACTAACGAACGATTAAATATTAATGAATATGAATTTATATACAACTAATAGAATACGTTTAGAAGACGAAGAACAACCGGCGATCCCTGAGAATCCGATGGAAAAAATGATGAGTGGCTGGCAGTTCGACAAAAAATTTATTGAACAACGCAAAATATTTTTATGGGGCGTTGTAGATGATAAAAGTGCAAAAGATATCACGGCACGTTTATTATACCTGGAAGCAATTGATCCGGGAAAAGAGATCACGTTTTATATCAACAGTCCGGGTGGTATGGTTACCAGCGGAATGGTAATGTATGATACCATGCAAATGATCAGCTCACCCGTTAGCACCGTGTGCATGGGTATGGCAGCAAGTATGGGAAGTATATTGTTAAGCGGTGGTACAAAAGGAAGACGTTTTATTTTTCCTCATGGTGAAGTGATGATCCATCAACCAAGTGGCGGGGGGCAAGGTGTTAGTGCTGATCTGGAGATCATGGCAGAACAGATGATGAAGACAAAAGAAATGGGCGCGAGGATATTGGCGGAAAATTGCGGACAACCATTTGAAAAAGTGATGAAGGATTTTGATCGCGATTATTGGATGGATGCAAAAGAATCAGTGGCATATGGTATCGTGGATGGTGTTATTGAGAAATTCTGATCAATAAATCTGTTAAATATCAGGCCCGGACGGTTGTTCCGGGCTTTTTTCATGCAACTTTTTGGCCAAAGATTGCGTCTATATTAATACCGGAAAGTGAGCTGTATTACTTAAATTTGTGATTCGAAAATAGAAAATGGCAAAACAACAAGCATTACATTGTTCTTTCTGTGGCAGAAGCCGTGATGAAGTAAAGATCCTGATCGCCGGCCAGGAAGGGCATATTTGTGAGAATTGCGTAGAGCATGCACAGGAGATCATTGGTCAGGAACTGGTAACCTTCCCTGACGCAAAGAACGGCGGAAGTAAATTAACCGTTCGCAAACCGATCGAAATAAAAAAATTCGTGGATGAATATGTAGTTGGCCAGGATGATGCGAAAAAAGTATTGGCCGTTGCGGTGTACAATCATTACAAAAGACTGAATCAAAAAATAGACAATGATGTTGAGATCGAGAAGAGCAATATCGTTATGGTAGGTGAAACCGGTACCGGTAAAACCTTATTGGCAAAAACCATTGCGCGCATGCTCAATGTTCCTTTTGCTATTGTGGACGCAACCGTATTTACTGAGGCGGGTTATGTAGGCGAAGACGTGGAAAGCATGCTCAGCCGCTTATTACAGGCTTGTAATTATGATGTGGCAGCAGCAGAAAAAGGAATAGTATTTATAGATGAAATAGATAAGATCGCGCGCAAAAGTGATAATCCTTCTATCACAAGAGATGTTAGTGGTGAAGGTGTGCAACAAGGTCTATTGAAATTATTGGAAGGAACAGAAGTGCTGGTACCGCCACAAGGAGGCCGTAAACATCCGGAGCAAAAACTGATCAAGGTAAATACACAGAACATATTATTTATTTGTGGTGGTGCATTTGATGGTATTGACCGCATCATTGCGCGTCGGGTAAACACGCAGTCCATTGGTTTCAATGTTAACAAAGAACTGCAGGAATTTCATCAACAGAATTTATTACAATTCATCAATGCGGTTGACCTTAAACAATTTGGCCTGATACCTGAACTTTTAGGACGTTTACCGGTGGTTACCTATTTAAATCCGCTGGATGCCGAAACCCTTTTGAGTATTCTTACCGTTCCGAAGAACAGCCTTATCAAGCAGTTCACCCGCTTATTTGAACTGGAAGGCATTGAACTGAAATTTGCCCCGGAAGTGTTCAGTTTCATGGTAGAAAAAGCCCTGGAATACAAGCTAGGCGCACGCGGACTGCGTAGTATCTGCGAAAGTATCCTTACCGACGCGATGTATGAACTGCCTTCTCAAAAAGTAACCGTTTTTGAGGTTGACCTGGAGTATGCTCAGCGTAAATTCAACAGCAGCAAATTGAGCATGCTGAAAGTAGCATAAGAATATTCAAGTAAACAAGAAAAGAAGGTACAAGGCACAAGTCGGGAGCATCCTAACTTGTGCCTTGTACTCTTGTATCTCGCGCCTTCTTTTTTATTTTGAAAGTCTTTATTTCTTTTTAGGTAGATGTTTTATTTCCATTTATTTTTACGGGCATTTTGATTGGTAAAATTTATCCTTTCAATATGAGAGGATGGTAATCGTTTTTGGTTTTTACTTTTTACTTTTGCCTTGATCTCAAAATTTAATTAAATAGAAAATACTAAATGGTAGATGTAATTCTGGGTTTACAATGGGGTGATGAAGGCAAAGGGAAAATTGTAGACTATTTCGCTCCCGGTTATGATGTGATCGCACGTTTCCAGGGAGGCCCTAATGCAGGCCATACACTTTATTTAAATGGTAAAAAAGTAGTGCTGCATCAAATACCCAGCGGTATCTTTCACGAAAACAAAACAAACCTGATCGGTAACGGTGTTGTGTTAGATCCGGTTACATTAAAAAGAGAATGCGAAAGTGTTACATCATTTGGTGTTGATTATAAAAAGAACCTGTACATCAGTGAACGCGCTCATTTAATATTGCCTACACATCGCGCGCTCGACAAAGCAAGTGAGTTATCAAAAGGAAATGATAAGATCGGTTCTACGTTGAAAGGTATTGGTCCTACTTATATGGATAAAACAGGACGCAATGGTTTACGTGTGGGAGATCTTTTAGATAAAAGCTTTTTATCCAACTATATCAAACTACGCATGAAGCATCAGCGTATTTTGGATAGCTATAATTTCCAGGAAGATATCAGTGTATGGGAAGATGAATTCTTTGAAGCGATCGAACACCTGAAAGAATTAAAGATCGTTAACGGAGAATATTTCATCAACGATAAAATTCAGCAAGGCAAAAAAATATTGGCAGAAGGGGCACAGGGAAGTATGCTGGACGTGGATTTTGGAACATTCCCTTTTGTTACCAGTAGCAATACAATTTCGGCAGGTGTTTGTACGGGTTTAGGCATTGCGCCGCAAAAGATCAAAGAAGTGTACGGTGTTACCAAAGCATATTGTACAAGAGTGGGCAGTGGTCCTTTTCCGACAGAATTGCATGATGCGATGGGTGAATTGATCCGCAAAACAGGTAACGAATTTGGAAGTACAACGGGAAGGCCACGTCGTTGTGGCTGGATCGATCTTATTTCATTGCAATTCGCTTGTATGTTGAATGGTGTTACAAAGATCATTCTTACTAAAACAGATGTGTTGGATGGATTGGATGAATTGAATATGTGCAACGCATACAAAGTGAACGGCGAAGAAAAAAATTATGTTCCTTTCCAGTTGAACAAATTGGATGTTCAGCCTGTTTATAAAAGCTTTCCTGGTTGGAAACAGGATATCACCGGTATCAAAACACACGCGGAGTTACCGGTTAAAATGAAAGAATACATTGAGTATATGAACGGCTTCTTAAAAGTGCCTGTTAAATATATCAGCAATGGTCCTAATAGAGAACAAATTGTGGTGGTATAAAAAAACCAATGTTTTTTTTGGCTAATTAAAAATCTCTAAGAAAATTTACAGTACGAATTTTAATCGATCAAGTTATGGCTGCTAAATCAGATAAAGACAAAAAAGTTCCTGCAAAGAAAGCCGCAGTTCCTGCAAAAAAGGCTGCTGCAAAAGCTACTCCTAAAGCTAAAAAGGCTGCAGATGAAGATGAGGACGATGAAGACATGGAAGAGACGACAAAGAAACCTGCCGCTAAAGGCAAGGCTTCTCCTAAGTCAAAGAAAGAAGAAGATGACGACGACGATGTAGATGATGTGGAAGAATCAGATGATTGGGAAAAAACCGAAGCGGAAGAGGATGATTGGGATCCCGACTTTGCGGAGTTTGACGTTCCTAAATCAAAAGGGAAGAAAGCGACCAGTGGAACAAAAAAAGATAAAGACGAAGACGATGACCTGAAAATGGACGACGACTTTAAAGACCTTGGCTTTGATGACGACATGGGCGGCGGAGGCAGTGGCTTTGATGATGATGATGATTTTTAAAAAATCGCCTGCGGCAAACTGCCGTTGGGAATAATGTTACAGTGAAAAAAGCAACCTCCTTCCCGATAACTAATTTTAACGAATTCAGAAATAAGATGTTGAACTGGGTAAAACCGTTCAACATTTTTTGTTTATTGGATAACCAGCAATATCATTTTGATGAACCTGCTTTTGAATGTTTACTTGCTGCAGGCAGTAAAACCAATCTTGAAATAAATGCGGGTAATGCACTTAACTCTTTAAAAGATTTTTACGATCAACACAAGGGTTGGATGTTTGGTCATTTAAGTTATGATCTTAAAAATGAATTGGAAGAACTACACTCTGAGAACAAGGATGAGATTGGTTTTCCGGATCTTCATTTTTTTGTTCCCGAGATAGTGCTGCAATTGAAAAAAGGGGAAGCATTGATTTATTCTGACGGAGATGCAGCTGAAATATTTAATGCGATTGAATCTTCAGCCAGTTTGAAAATACAAACTCCCGTTACTTTTTCTGTTCAAAACAGGATATCAAAAGAAGGATATATTGATTCGGTAAAAAAAATACAGCAACATATTTTAAGAGGCGATGCATACGTATTGAATTTTTGTCAGGAATTTTATGCAACACCTGCTGTGATTGACCCGCTCTCTGTTTACGAGCAATTGGTGCAACTTTCTCCGAATCCATTTGCAGCATTATATAAACTGAATGATCGTTATTGTATTTGCGCGAGCCCGGAACGTTATTTAAAGAAAAAAGATAATAAGGTTTTATCTCAACCAATGAAAGGCACTTCTGTTCGTAATGTGCAGAATAAAATATTGGATGAAGCCAATCGTCAATATCTATTGAATAGTGAAAAAGAAAAAAGTGAGAATGTAATGGTGGTCGATCTTGTTAGAAATGATCTGAGTAAGGTTTGCAAAGAAGGAACGGTTAAAGTAGAAGAGTTATTTGGTGTATATAGTTTTCCGCAGGTGCATCAAATGATCAGTACCATTACAGGGGAATTAAAAGAAAATATTCATTGGGTGGATGTTATTAAAGCAACATTCCCGATGGGTTCTATGACAGGCGCGCCTAAAAAACGCGTAATGGAATTAATAGAAGAATACGAACAAACGAAGAGAGGGTTGTTCTCCGGTTCTATTGGCTACATTGATCCAAACGGAGATGTTGATTTTAATGTAGTTATAAGAAGCATGTTATATAACGCTGAAGAAAAATATTTATCCTTTCAAACGGGCTCTGCCATTACGTTCTACAGCGATGCGGAAAAAGAATACGAAGAATGTTTAGTGAAAGCTGCTGCTATGAAACAAGTGCTGCAGGTTAAAAATTAAACACCGGCGTTTTTATATCATGGTAAAATAAAAATTTCCATTTTTCTTCCTGTCCTTTTTGCCACCATTGCTGTCTTAGTTCCATGCATTTCTTTCCATCAAAATCGTATTTGGCAATAAATTTATTTTTCATTTGCTGGAGTTGAGGCGCATCATCTCCGCCAAAGAAAACTTTTTCTCCCTCTTCTTCTATCCAAAATACCTGGTGAAAAGGTGAATGTGCGCCGGTTACTTCATAACGGATATAGCCGTCGATCATACCATTGCCTTCTATCAGATGAATATTGTCGGCATTCTCCAGTATATGAAATTTTTCCGGTGTATAAGATGGGTTGCCACCATGCAAGGCAAAATCCAATTCCTGCTTATTGATATAATAAGCAGCGTAGGGAAAACTGATGGATCGTTGTTGGGTATGCTCGTCTTCTCTGCTGATTCCGCCGGAGTGATCTTTATGCAAATGAGAAAGTAATACTTTGGTTACTTCAGATGGATTAATATTATTGTTGATGAGGTTTTGATGTATCTGTAATATGCCGTCTGATGTGGAATGTCCGAGGCCCGTATCAATTACTAAAATATCTTTTGAAGTAATAACCGCAAAAGGTTGTATCTCTACCAGCAAACTACCGCTGGGCCTTGCCTGCAGGTCGTCCTGTTGTGTATTGAAAGGAACAAATTTCTTTGTATGATCGATCGTAAAAGCACCTTCACTTAATGGAATAACCTTCATTTATAAAAATTTGATCTGTTTATCGAAGTATCATCTGGCGGTCTGCATCCAGTTTTATCAGAATAAATATAAGTACGGTAAACGTTATTAATGAAGATCCTCCGTAACTCATTAATGGAAGCGTGATGCCAATTACCGGTGCCAACCCAATGGTTACACAAATATTTACCGCTACATGAAAAAAGATAATACCTGCAACAGAATAGGCATATACTCTTGAGAAAGTACTTCGCTGCCGCTCGGCGATGTATACGATGCGGAATAATATTCCAAGATAGATCAGCATCAGCGCTGTACTTCCAACGAATCCAAAATTTTCTCCAACAGAAGTAAAGATAAAATCGGTATGCTGTTCAGGTACAAAATCTCCTTGCGTTTGTGTCCCTTTTAAAAACCCTTTTCCTAATAAACCGCCCGATCCGATCGCGATCTTGGATTGCTTTACGTTATAATCCTGCTGTTTCTTCTTTCGTTCTTTTTCCTTTGCTTCATCTCCGTTGGAAGCATCGTTGCTGTTGGCATAAGGGTTATCAACTCCCAGCATACTGTATATCCTGTCGGATTGGTATCCTTTAAATACATGTTTAAAAGCGAACGGAACAGCAACGCCCACAAATAAACTGCAGAACAACCATACTGAAATTATAATGAGTAATAACTGCCGGTGTTTATTGATCAGTTTTTTTAATAAATAGATCAGTGCAATTGCAATACCCGAAAAAACAAATATTAGCATCTTGGCAGAGAATAGCAACGAGACAACTAATAGTATACCCATTGCTGCACCTACAATTAAATAAGCGGGGGACAAACCTTCCCGGTACATAGGAATTAAAAAACAAAAATATACCAGTGCCAATCCGGTTTCACCTTGCATAATAGAAAAGATAGCAGGAGTAAAGACCAATAATGCCGCGATGATCTGTGATCGTTGTTTCCGAAAATCCATTTCAGGCTGACTCAGGTATTTTGCCAAAGCCAGCGAAACAAATATTTTACACAACTCTACCGGTTGAATACTAAAGGCACTTCCTAATTGTATCCAACTCTTGGATCCTTTTACTTCTTTCCCAACTACAAAAGTTGCGAGTACCAATAATATGCCACCGAGATAAGAGAGGTTTGCGGTTGCGGTGAAAAATTTACTATCGGTCAGTAATATGAAAATGGCTAATACGGTACATATTCCCAAATAGAAGAATTGCTTGCTATACTCTTTATGGAACCCTAAGAAAGATTGTATCACTTTATCGCCGGGCCTGTATTCAACGGAGAAGATACACAGCAGTCCGATGACCGATATAACGATATATAAAAATATCATTAACGAATCAACTCCCTTTGTAATATCAGCTCTGTTCTGATTCATTCGGTTTATTTATTTGTTTTGCCCGTTTTATTTTTATCATCAGGCAAGATGGCTTGTGGTTTATCGGTGGCTTTATTTCTGGTTTTAGCCGGCTTGTTCTTATGTGTTATATCATCTGATCTATAAGAAGAGTCATCTTCATAATCATCATCAATGCCAAGTGTATCGGTAGCCATTTTTAATTCCAGTCTTGCAGCCTCGGTAGCCGAATCTTTTACGCGCATTAATGAATCTCTTGTTTTGATCGCTGCATATATACGTGGCGGCATCAAATTAAGTTTAGATAAGGTTTCCAATTTTTGAAGACGAGCAGAATCTGTGATAGACCGCTTCAAATATTTTTCTATCATCAATCCTACTATCGGTGCGGCGTAAGTAGCTCCGTGCCCACCACTATTCTCTACCACACACATGATCGCTATCTTGGGATTATCCCTTGGTGCAAATCCGCAAAAGAAAGAGTGATTGGGTTGTTTCACACCGCGGTAGGCATTTTCAACCGTACCCGTTTTACCACAAATAACAATGCCCGGAACTTTTGCACCAACGCCGGTTCCTTTATCTACCACATCCTGCATTCCATCATGTACCGCTTCAAATACACTGTCAGGAATTTCGGTAGGCCTTATCCTCTTTTTATATTTTGCCAACAATCCATATTTATCGCCTCCTTCAATTGAATCTACAATATGTGGAATATAATAAGATCCATCATTGGCGATATAAGCCATTTCGTTGGCTACCTGTAAAGGTGTTACACTCACTTCACCCTGGCCGATACTTACCGAACGGAAATTACAATAGTTCCACCTGCCTTTACCGTATACTTTAGGATTATTGAAATAAGCAGGTGTTGGGATATTGCCCCCTTTTTCCGCTGGAACATCCACTCCCAGTTTATGACCTAACCCGAACGCATACATGTAATTGTCCCATGAAGCAAGACTGCTATCTACATTCGGAAATTTTGGATTGTCGATCACGCGTTGCATAACGGTTGCGAAATAAGTATTGTCAGAAACCCTGATCGCATTTCTCAGATCAAAGGTTCCTTTATCCAAACATTTCATTGGCTTGCCTGTTCCGCAACCATAAAATGCGCCGGTACAGGTTACCGTGAAATGGGTGGAGATCATACCATCATGCAAGGCGATCAACGCCTGTAATGTTTTAAAAGTAGAACCGGGAGAATAAGTAGCACTTACGGTTCTGTTCAACAAAGGCAATGCAGGATCTAAAAAGAGTTGAGAGAAATGTTTCTTTCTTTCGCTTCCCGTTAAATAATTGGGTTGATAGGTAGGTGCACTTACCATTGCAAGGATACCACCGGTGCGTGGATCAATCGCAACGATAGATCCCAATTTATTCTTCATTAATTTTTCGCCGAGTTGTTGCAACTCTACATCGATGGAGGTATATAAATTTTTTCCTGCAACTGCGGCTGTATCATATTTGCCATTCTCGAAATGATCGGTCAGCCGGTTTTTATTATCGCGTTTCCAGTATTGTATACCGCGTTCACCCATCAACACTTTTTCGTAGGTACGTTCAATACCTGTTTGTCCGGCATAATCACCAATGAGGTATCCTTCATTGTTATGCCGTTTTAAAAAATTACTATCAACTTCCGATAAATAACCCAGCACATTTGCAGCTGCATCGTATGGATAACTGCGTACGGATCTTTCCTGTAAATAAAATGCAGGAACGAATTTATACAAGGCTTCATTTAAGCTCGCTGTTTTTTCATCATCCAATGATGGTTCAAAAACAGATGGGCGGATCTTACTGTTCTTGATGATCGCATCCATAATGCGTTTATTGAATTGTGTGGTGTCAATACCTAAAATACTGCACAGTGCCAATGTATCAATATCCAGATCTTTTAACCGGGAAGGAATTACCATCAGGTCATAGATGGTGGTATTTTCCAGGATGGCTTTTCCTGTTCGGTCAAATACAATTCCTCTGTCGGGATAAATTATTTTTCTGAATTTCCCCTGGTCATCTGCCAGTGTTTTGTATTTGGAAGAGATCAACTGCAACGTAAAAAGCCTTGCGATGATCACCGCAAACATGGCAACAAATATTAAGAGTATTACATTCTTACGCGATTGATTGAATTCGGACACTTATTAAAAAATTGAGGCTATAAAAATACAGCTCATTACACGAATTAAGTGCGAATGGCAGGAATTATTGGGGGAGAAAACCGGAGGTCTGGGATTGGAAGTCAGATTCCTGACTTCCCCGGTTTCGGATCTATCCCGGCATACGGGTGATGAATTTGTCCATTTGTTTTATCTGATCAACGATCTGCGGAGTGGTAGGTTTTAACGCCTTTACTTTTTTAAAGTATTCTTTCGCTGCCCTGAATTCTCTTTTATTGATCATGATAGAAGACAATTGTAAATATGCCGCCGCCTGGTTTTCTTTATCCGGCAATCCTGAGCGGATCGCAGCGCGAATATAACTTTCGGATTCTTTCATGTCGCCTCTTTGCATCGCTAACATGCCCAGTTGCAGCTGGTTAGACCCTTCTGCTTCCTTCATGGGCATTCCCATTTGCAGACTTTTTTTCATCAATTTTTCGGCGGTCACAAAATCCTGGTCAACCATCGCAAGGTTTCCCTTAACGGTAAAATACACAGAACGCATTGGTTTGATCAATAGTCCCGGGAACCAAATAGAATTGATCACTTTTTTAGAACCTTCAATATCCCCTTCTTCCATGTATTCCTGTATCAGGCGCATTGGGCCGAAAATAAAATGGCCCACGATCAACACTACTGCAATCAAATAAATAATGAAAGAAGGCCAAAAGCCTGCTTCTATATTGGTGAAGATCGCCAATGCTAAAAAGCCAATACCCAGCCAAAGGCGGTACTTAATAATTGTGTTCAACCACTTCATGTTCATATGCTAAAAATTGGAACGCAAAGATAGCAGAAAATAAGAACACAAGGCACAAGAAGCAAGGGATCAGGATTTGAATTGCACAGTTTACTGAATAGAGTTATTTTTGCGCCTCAATTGTTGATTATTAATTATGCATTATCAAATTATCAATTGAAAAGGTCCTGTAGTTCAACGGATAGAATAGGCGTTTCCTAAACTCTAGATCCAAGTTCGATTCTTGGCGGGACCACAAAATGCTTCGAAGAATGCGGTATCATGAATTCTTCATTTGGTGAAACAGAAATACAAAGTCGTTACGCAAATGGCCAACTTCATCAGTTGGCCATTTGAATTATATAGCTCTAAAAGATGTGTCTTATTGCGGGCTTACACCAAAATAAAACCCTCCTTCATTTACATTCGCAGGATCAGTACCGCTTGGCAATCCTAAAACATAATATTTATTGTAGATCGATAACATCTGATTGCTAATAATAGGGCCGTTGGTACTGCTGAATATTTTTATCTGGGCACCCGTGTTACCGGCGTACAGTGTGTTGCCGGAAAATACATATAAAGCCTCAGAAGTGGGGTCAAAGGCGATGCTCTTTATCGCGCTTGTGAAAGGCGTAATGGTTGAACCCGTCCAGCCAAGATCCACAACGTCAACGGTATTGGTTTGCCCGGTGGCCCATGCAAAATGTGCGTCGGTGATGTCTACCTGTTTACCCATATTCAGTTGTTCACTCCCTGCAGGTGTATAGGAATATGCTTGTACCCATGTGTTGCCATTGCGATTGAACTGCGCAGCATAGCCTTCGCCGTCGTATGAACCTACCGTTTTGTTTGGTGCCCCTACTCCAATATTTTCGCCAGATGGGTTCATGGCCAATGCCGTTCCAAAATATTCATTGGTCGCCGGGGCTGCATCGCTGATCGTCGTCTGTAATACAAAAGTAGAACCGGGGTTATTATATACATCTACCTGCCCCGCATTGGGAAAGCCACTAACGGTTGCATTTGGCTCGCTTACTGCAGCATAAGTACCCGCTTGGTTAATGGCTACTGTTGTTCCAAAACCATTACCCACTACAGTACCATAAATAGCCGGCTGAAGAGGGACAAAGGTAAAGCCACTAAGATGATAAATATAAACAGCCCCAACTGCCTCATTGATTGAATAATTTACAGCTCCGGGTGCACCTACAATTAAATAATTGCCTTTGAGTGAAACCGATTGACCGAATAAAGCACCAACGCCAGCTGTAGAGGTAAGAGCGCCAATAGGTTGCCAATTGCCGGTATCATTTATGTATATATAAACTGTGCCTTCTTTTTCGAATGTATACGGTGCGCCGATCACTAAAAACTGGCCCCACATAGAAACACTATATCCTGCAAGGGTGCTGGTATCAATAAATTCTGTAGGGTAGTTGTAATTGTTTACCGGGCGTTCATCATCATTCATGGCCGCAAAGCCGCGCCAGTCGTTACCATCATATAAATAAAGGGTTTTTTGGTCAGTATCGAATACCAATAACCCGGTAGCAGGATTGCTAATGGCATTACGGGCAGCAGTACTTATGCGGGGTATCAGCATACCCTTGCCCGAACTTTTAACATCTAATATCGCTGATGTATCCGGCGTGGTAGTACCAATGCCTACATTTTGAGCAAAGCAAAAGCCCGTGCTTATGATCAGCGCAAAGAGTAACATAATCTTTTTCATATAACTGGGTTATAGTACAAATCAATTGGTTAAGGGCGCTAAAGATAAAGGATCCTGGCAAAAAATAAAACCGGCCATTTTTTTGAAAGAATCACTCTGCTATAGCAGACAGCCGTCTCAGATCATCCATAAAATAGTTCGAAAACTGTTCGACAGGGACCACAAATACCAAGTAATGGTTAACTTTAAAAAGTTGACCATTTTGCTTTTAGGGCGATAACAAAAATATTTAATATGAAAAAAGTATTAATAACAGGAGCTAGTTCCGGTATTGGCGAAGCCTGTGCCGATCTTTTTGCGCGCCAAAAATACGACCTGATCCTTACCGGGCGAAGAATGGATCGATTGGAAAAATTAGCCAAACGATTGAAAGAGGAATATAAGATAGAAGTTGTTGTATTAAATTTTGATGTGCGTAATAAAGAAGAAGTGATGCAACATTTAGAGAAGCTGCCGGCTGAATGGAAACAAATAGATGTGTTGATCAACAATGCGGGATTGAGCCAGGGCCTTGAGCCGATACAAAACGGTAATTATGAAGATTGGGATACGATGATCGATACCAATATAAAAGGGTTGTTATATGTAAGCAAGATCGTTTCCAACTGGATGATCAATAACGGATCAGGACATATCATCAATATAGGTTCTATCGCAGGCAAAGAGGTTTATCCCAATGGAAATGTATATAGTGCTACAAAGCATGCGGTGGATGCATTAAATAAAGCGATGCGTATCGATCTGTTATCAAGCGGAATAAAAGTTACAGCGATACACCCCGGAGCAGTTGAAACAGAATTTTCGATCGTTCGTTTTAAAGGGGATGAAGTACGTGCTAAAAAAGTGTATGACGGATTTGAGCCATTGGTGGCAAATGATATTGCAGAAACGATTTGGTTTGTTATATCAAGACCAGCACATGTAAATATTAATGAGCTTACAGTAATGCCGATAGCACAGGCGACAGCCACCAATATTTTTAGAAAATGAGAAAATCCTATAAAATGAGCAAAAAATGCCAATATTTGACTGTTTTTTGGCTGTTTTAGCCAAATTACACTGATTATATATAAACTGTTGATATCTATTTGTAGAAAATAAAATATATTGCTATATATGATTGATTATGAATGAGATATGTAAAATTAAGGCCTTGTAGTACAACATGTTAACAAAAAAAAGATATTTAAATTTTGAAATCTTGAAAACTATATTATTTTTGCGCTCATGAAAAAATTATTATTTATCCTTTTCTTGTTGCCTGTGCTTGCAAAGGCACAAGTTGCCAACAACAATGGAGGACGCGCTGTTTCCCATTGCATCTTTATCGGTACTAATACCGGTGAATATCAAACCAGCGGTAAATATATCGTTGCGATCGGTAACTTTAAACGGGATGTGGTTTTCCAGGATAGTTCTATAAACATTGATAGAACTTTCTCTTATTTCCAAACTGCAAAAGGGAAGATATTGCTTTCCTTTATTGAAAAAAATTATCAAAAAACCAGCACACTGGCGTTTTTTAACAACCTTCAGTTGTTGATCAAGAAATATTATATCAACCATATTTCTCAATATGTGAGAAACAGGCGTTATGATAAAGCGTTTTATGCTTTTAACTAATATTGCGGTTTCATAACAATTACTTGATTTTGCAAAACTTTTAGAAAGCTCACTTACCAGGTGAGCTTTTTTATTGATTTCTTTCTATAATTTTAGCGTTCCGGAAAACGTTTTCTGATCTGAGCTACTCTTATATATATAGCTGATCAATCTTGCGGGGTCCGGCACAAACTTAATCCCTCGATTTCCTGCCAAATTAACCTGCTTGAACAGAATATTCTTTAATAAAAAGATTTGGATAAGCTATTAGCGGAGTAGATACAACATGAAATATATTAATACGATAATAGGTTTTTGGGCAATTGTTTTTTTTTCCTCTTTAAGCAATCTTACCTATGCTCAGGATATAAAATCATCTTCTCCGGCCCATAATTTTTTGGCAACTCCTCTTAAGATCGGAAGGTATAATTTCAGCACTTTAACACTTCAATATAAAACACCAACCGGACAATGGATATCGCATAATAAAGAATCGATCAACCATCCGGATGCAGGTTTTACCACTTCCGATAATCCTGCCAATGCAATAGAGATATTATCAAAACGTACGGGCAACAGCCGCTATTTCATTGATAAGGATACGGCCTCCAAATTTTATATAGTAAGATCAAATACAGATATTAATTATTTTAAAAACGGACAATGGCTGACGATCGACAAAAGGGTATCTGCCAGGGAAAAAAATGTATATGAGGCAAGTCGTCAACCCGAACCGGTAGGGTTTGATCTGGCTAATAAGATCTCTTATATCAAAACCTTTTCCGGATCGGTATATTTTAATAACTGGCAATTGATCGGACAAAATGGAGATAGCCGGACAGTATTAGCAATCGCAGACTGGTCACATGTTTCCGTGGGTGATGATGGCGTAAAAATAACGGATGTGTTTCCGGGTATCGATGCAGAAATGATCGCAGATAAAGGAAGCATTGAAACCAATTTCCTTGTTAAGAAGAATGAATTTAAAGGATACGGACAATTGATCTTTACGGATGAATTTAAAGCGGATAAGCCAGGTGGTAATTTGATTTTTTCTGATAAAGAACAAGAGGAGAACGGAAGTGGTGTTGATTTTGTGGTTGACAAAAAAGCTTTGGTACATATCAATAACGCATTGATGTATGTAAAAAATAAACCGGCCTCAACCAATGAAACGATCAATTATAATATAACCGGCAACCATTTGTCTTTATTGATAAACGGGAATGACCTGGATAATAAACTGTCGATGGGAACAGTGTTGATAGATCCCCTGGTGATAAGCGACGATAGTATTCCTGCGGCTTCTATTGGTGGTTCTATGAATTTTGGGAACATCAACTTGTCGTGCAACTATAACCTGGTAATGACCACTCCTGCGAAAGTAAGCTTTAGCAGCATCGCTTTTCAGTTCGGCTTCAATACACATGCGCCTGCCAACAATAGTATGGGAGCTATCGCTATTGGTCTTGGAGGATGCAATACCGGAGGTATCGGAGCCAACCCAAGTGACACTGGTTATTTTGATCCGGGTTACGCAAGTACAATGGGCCAATGGGATTCTGTTTCAAGTCTGGTGGGATGTTTGCCGCCACCTTCCTGCACTCCCCAAACCGTTACTTTTGTATTGCAATTTTTCAATTTTGCTCCTTTCGGGCCGGACAGTGTTTGCAGCAATCAATATGTAAGTCCGCACGAAGCCTTTCAAATACTTATAACAGGATATACCCTTAAAATGGATAGTGCCGTTTTGCATAATGGTATGTCATTACCTGCAACAATATGCCAGACGAGTAGTACAACTATATCAGCCCAGGGAACATTGGGTGTACCTCCTTATACCTATGCCTGGGATCATGGCGCGGGTAATGGTAGCAGCGTGGTAGTTAGCCCGGCTTCTACTACCAATTACACTGTTACCGTTACGGATCAATGTGGTAATACGGCTACCGGTAGTACATTAATAACAGTTATACCACAGGTAACTCCTTCCATAACGATCAGCTCATCCGATACAACAATATGTTCCGGAACATCGGTAACTTTTTCTGCGGTTCCTACCAATGGAGGTCCTGGCCCTTCTTACCAATGGAAATTGAATGGAAGTAACGTTGGTGTAAACAGCGCAACATTTTCAGACAATACATTGCATAATGGCGACCAGGTAAGTTGTGTATTAACAAGCAATGCCAATTGTACTTCTGTACCAACTGCTGTTAGCGATACGATTACAATGATCGTTCCTGTTTCGATAATACCAGCTGTATCTATTACAGCGTCTGCCAATAATATATGTGGAGATATTCCCATTACATTTACTGCAGTTCCTGTGAATGCCGGACCATCACCTTCCTATCAATGGAAAGTAAATGGCATAAATGTTGGAAGTAATGATTCACTTTATACATCCAATAGTTTAGCAGACGGAGATATTGTAACCTGTATTGTATCTGTAAGTAATACCGGATGCTATACAGCTCCAACGGCTACATCCAATCCAGTGGTGATGGATATAAAACCCATGCCTGCAATTGCGCTAACGGCATCAAAAGCAGTGATTCCCAATGGGGATTCTAGTCAGTTAACTGCACTTATCACCGGGGGTTACTCTTCTTTTACTTGGGTGCCTATCACCGGTTTAAATGATCCTTCCATTACCAACCCGATTGCAAGTCCGCAGGTATCCATTACTTACCAGATCAATGTTACAGACACAGACGGTTGTGTAAAAACAGATAGTATTTTTATCGGCGTTTATGATCCGATATTTATTCCTACTGCATTTACACCCAACGGTGACGGCCTTAATGAAGTCTTTAGAATTCCTCCAACGATCACTTTTAATCTTACCCGGCTTGCAGTATTTGACCGATGGGGAAAGATGATCTTCGAAACAAGTGATATCACCCAGGGATGGGATGGAACATTCCAGGGAACGCCTTGCGATGTAGGTACGTATGTATATATTATTACCGGCTCTAATGCAAAAGGAAAAGTGTTTATAAAGGGTTGCGTAAGCTTATTTCGCTAAAAACAATATTAATTATTCCACTTTTGATGTTAATTTCTATTAAAAACCGCTCTGGTAACGCATTATGTATTTTTTCAACATTTCGTGAATAAGTCCTTAACGTAAATTTAATGTTGTATTGTATTATTGTAACGCATTCATGGTTCCACTGTTTGGAGGGATTAAAAGGGAATTCGGTGCAAAACCGAAACTGTCCCCGCAGCTGTAAATTGTATGTAAGCGAATAGTAAAATAGTAAGTAGCAAATAGAAAACTCCATTTGCAACTCACCTTCGCTAATAGCTTTTGATGTTCTTCGCCACTGTTGTAAAAAACGGGAAGGCAATATCAAACAATAAGTCAGAAGACCTACCATGGATCGCATGCGTTTATGCTTTCGGGCGAAAGGCAGTGAACTGAGTACTTTCGGATTTTTTTTCCGCTTGTAATCAGCTTCTCTGTCTCTCAACCTAAAATTATTTATCTGTTTTAAAATTGATTAAGATGTCGAAGGAGAATGAGATTTTATTGAAAGAGAACAAAGACCGCTTTGTTATACTACCCATCAAGTATCCTGCTATATGGGAGATGTATAAAAAACATGAAGCCAGTTTTTGGACGGCAGAGGAGATCGATCTGAGCAGCGATGCAAAAGATTGGGCAGGTATGAATGATGGCGAACGACATTTCGTTTCTCATATATTAGCATTCTTCGCGGCAAGTGATGGTATCGTAAATGAAAACTTGGCGGTGAACTTCATGAGTGAAGTACAATTGCCGGAAGCGCGTTGTTTTTATGGCTTCCAGATCATGATGGAAAATATCCATTCAGAAACATATGCATTGCTGATCGATACATATATTAAAGACACACAGGAAAAAGATCGTTTGTTCCATGCAATAGATACCGTTCCTGCCGTACGCAAAAAAGCAGATTGGGCTTTGCGTTGGATCGAGAACGGAAGCTTTGCAGAAAGATTGGTGGCATTTGCTGCGGTTGAAGGCATCTTCTTCAGCGGAAGTTTCTGCTCTATTTTCTGGTTAAAGAAAAGAGGCTTAATGCCGGGACTTACATTCAGTAATGAACTGATCAGCCGTGATGAAGGATTGCATTGCGAATTCGCTTGCTTATTATATAGTATGCTGAGTGAAAAATTATCGCAGGAAGCAGTGCATGCGATCATCGCGAATGCAGTTGAAATAGAAAAAGAATTTATCAGTGATGCATTGCCGGTTAAATTGATCGGTATGAATGCAGATATGATGAAACAATACATCGAATTTGTAGCAGATCGTTGGTTGGACGAATTAGGATACACCAAAATGTTCAACGCAACCAATCCTTTTGATTTTATGGAAATGATATCCCTGCAGGGAAAAACAAACTTCTTCGAAAAACGCGTGGGAGATTATCAAAAAGCAGGAGTATTGACCGGTGGAAACAAAGAAGCCCAAAATTTTTCGTTAGAAGAGGACTTTTAGTAAACAAAAACGCCCCATTATTCATTATAATTATACTAACCCACAATATTGTAAGCCATGTTTGTAATCAAAAGAAACGGTAAGAAAGAGTCCGTAACATTCGACAAAGTAACTGCACGAATTGAAAAGCTTTCCTACAGCCTAAGCCCGCTGGTAGATATCCACGAAGTAGCAAAAAAGACCATTGAAGGTATTTATGATTCGGTTCCAACAACCGAACTGGATAACCTTGCTGCTGAAACAGCCGCTGCTTTGGCGACTACGCATCCGGATTATGCGATCCTTGCTTCGCGTATTGCGGTAAGTAACCTGCATAAGAACACCTTGAAGAGCTTTTCTGAAACAATGAAAAGACTGTATAACTATACAGATGAAGTAACCGGTAAAAAATTGCCGTTATTAGCTGATGATGTAATGAACATCATTAATGAAAATGCTGAATTACTAGACAGCACCATCATTTACGACCGTGATTTTGGTTTTGATTATTTTGGTTTTAAAACATTGGAAAAATCTTACCTGTTACGCGTTAACGGCAAGATCGCTGAACGTCCGCAACACATGTATATGAGAGTTGCTGTTGGTATTCATAAAGCCGACATTGATAGCGTTATAAAAACCTATCACCTGATGAGCGAACGCTGGTACACACATGGAACACCAACTTTGTTCAATGCAGGCACACCAAAACCTCAGATGTCTTCTTGCTTCTTATTAACGATGAAAGAAGATAGCATTGATGGTATTTACGATACACTAAAACAAACAGCTAAGATCTCGCAAAGCGCGGGAGGTATTGGTTTAGCGATCCATAATATTCGTGCAACCGGAAGTTATATCGGTGGTACCAACGGAACAAGCAATGGTATCATTCCTATGTTGCGTGTATTTAATGATACTGCAAGATATGTTGACCAGGGCGGCGGAAAACGTAAAGGTGCTTTCGCGGTTTACCTGGAACCATGGCATGCGGATGTATTTGAATTTTTGGATCTGAGAAAAAATCATGGTAAAGAAGAAATGCGTGCAAGAGATCTTTTCTATGCATTATGGGTTCCGGATCTTTTCATGAAAAGAGTAGAAGCAAATGGTGAATGGAGTTTGTTCTGTCCGAATGAGGCACCCGGCCTGAGCGATTGTCACAGCGAAAAATTTGAAGCATTATACGAACAATACGAAAAAGAAGGGCGTGCAAGAAAAACGATCAAAGCGCAAGAGCTTTGGTTTGCGATAACAGAATCACAAGTTGAAACGGGCAATCCTTATTTATTGTATAAAGATGCTTCTAACAATAAAAGCAATCAGCAAAATTTAGGGACGATCAAAAGTTCTAACTTATGTACAGAGATCATCGAGTACACAGCTCCTGATGAAGTAGCGGTATGTAACCTGGCTTCTATCGCGTTACCTCGTTTTGTGATCAACGGAAAATTTGATCATCAAAAATTATACGAAGTAACCTACGAGGCTACCAAGAATTTAAATAAAGTAATTGATAATAATTTCTATCCTGTTAAGGAAGCGGAAAATTCAAATCTTCGTCACCGTCCTGTTGGACTAGGTGTACAAGGTTTGGCAGATGTATTCATCTTATTACGTTTACCATTTGAAAGCGACCTTGCGAAAATGTTGAACAAGAACATTTTTGAGACCATCTACTTTGCTGCAATGACGGCGAGTAAAGATCTGGCTATCAAAGAAGGCGCTTATCAAACATTCAAAGGATCACCATTATCAAAAGGAAAATTCCAGTTTGATATGTGGGGTGTTCAACCAAGTGATCGTTGGGATTGGGAAACATTGCGTACAGAAGTGGTGAAACACGGAGTAAGAAATTCATTGTTAGTTGCACCAATGCCAACAGCCTCTACTTCGCAAATATTAGGTAACAACGAATGTTTTGAACCATATACCAGCAATATCTACACACGTCGTGTATTGAGCGGTGAGTTTGTGATCGTTAATAAACATCTGTTGAAAGACCTTGTGCAACGTGGCTTGTGGGATAACAGCATGAAGAATAAGATCATTTCTGCAAATGGGTCTATCCAAAATATTCCTGAGATCCCTGCAGATATTAAAGAACTATACAAAACAGTTTGGGAAATTAAACAACGTAATTTGATCGATATGGCTGCTGACAGAGGCGCGTATATCTGTCAATCACAGTCTTTGAATTTATTTGTTGACAGTCCGAGTGGTTCTAAACTAACCTCTATGCATTTTTACGCATGGAAGAAGGGATTGAAAACAGGCATGTATTATTTACGTACACAAGCTGCTACGCAGGCGGTACAATTCACCGTTGAAAAACAATCGGGTGTTGAAGTGGTGGCCGGCGCTCCAAAATCTGGCGAAGATGATGGATTGAATGGTGGCTCCTGCAGTATGGAAGATGGTTGTGTTACTTGTAGCTCATAGTAGAAGTCTCCCTGGTAATTTATATTTACACCGTCTCGGGCAACCGAGGCGGTTTTTTTATCGTTGTAGGTATAATTACACGTTCTTATCTTTGCCAAACTTTATAAAAGAGATTTGAAATTTTTTATCGCAACTATATTACTCATTGCTTTTGCAACGCAAACCTTCACCAAAGGTTTGATCATACTGGATTATTATGCCAATACTGCTTCCTTTGAAAAAGATTGTGTGAATAAGGATAAGCCCATGATGCATTGCTGCGGCCGTTGCCAGCTTAAGAAAAAATTGCAGCAGGAAGAGAACAACGAAAAAAATGCTGAACAACGCGATAATAAAAACGAATTGCCTTTATCTTCTAAATCATTTTTTGCAACCGTTCCTATAAGAAAGGAACTTGCATACAATATCATCTATCTTTCATTGTCGGGCTGTAAAGAAATTAAAATGCCGCGTTCTATCTTTCATCCACCCGGGGTATAAATCTCTCGTCTTCATTTATTTAATGTCATCACTGCACGCGTGCAAACGTTTGAGGCGTGCTGTATATGTGTGTATTTCAGTACGATAAAATTATTCTATGCAAAAGACAACATTATTGTTGTTCAGCTTTTTTATACCTGTATCTTTTTTATTTGGTCAAACGATCATTAATGGAAAGATCATTGATAAAAATACAAAAGAGCCGATCGAATGTGTAACCATTCGTAAAGGTGTTTCCGGTAATAGTACGATGACAGATAAACAAGGCAATTTTCGTTTATCGCTTCGTACGGATACAGGGACTATCTTTATTTCGCATATCGGGTATCGCTCACAGCAACTATTGATCAATAGTTCTCCAATACTTCATGTGATAGAACTGGAAACAGGACCTGTTAGTTTGGATGATGTAACCATTAGTTCAAGTATCAATAATAATTCTTTTCATACCATCAGCAGTATTGATCTTAACCTGCATCCTGTTAATTCGGCACAGGACCTGATGCGTTTTGTTCCCGGATTATTTTTAGGACAACACCAGGGTGGTGGTATCGCCGAGCACATTTTCTTCAGAGGTTTTGATGCAGATCATGGAACGGATGTAAATGTATCCGTGGATGGTATGCCATTGAATTTGGTTTCTCATGCACACGGACAAGGTTTTGCAGATCTGCATTACCTGATACCGGAACTGGTAAAAAATTATGATTACGGCAAAGGCCCTTACTACAACGAGTATGGAGATTTTACCACCGCCGGTTATGTAAGTTTTAACACCTATGATGTATTGAAGAAAAGTTTTATAAAGCTGGAAGGCGGACAATACAATTCCGGCAGAGCGGCAGCAGGGATCAATTTATTAAGTGATAAAGCAAGACAAAAAGGAGAGAGTGCTTATATAGCAGGAGAGATCGCCTATACGGATGGCGCATTTGATTGGGCACAACATTTTTACCGATCCAATCTTTATGGAAAATACAATGTGAATCTCTCTTCCAAAACAAAACTATCAGTAACCCTTTCTGATTTTAACAGCAACTGGCGATCATCCGGAGAAATCCCTGAACGAGCCGTGGCAGAGGGTTTGATAGGCCGGTTTGGATATATTGATAGTGCACAAGGAGGCACTACGAGTCGCGCCAATACTATCGTAAGACTGACTTCTACTTTATCCGATAAATTATCCTTGGAAAATCAAGTCTATTATTCGCGTTATGCATTTGATCTTCATTATGATCCAACCTTTTTTGCAGAGGATAGCATTAATGGTGATCAACTAAGACAAAAAGAAACCAGGGACCTGTTTGGTTACAATGGTAAATTGACTCAACACACAACGCTTTGCAATAATACACTGTTGACCTCCGTTTTTGGAATTGGTGCGCAATTAAACAAGATATACAATAGTGAATTGTCTCATACGATCGATCAAACCATTATCCTGGATTCTTTACAATATGGTGATGTAACAGAAAGTATGCTCAATGGATATATTGATGAAACGCTGCAAAAAGGTAAATGGTTATTCAATGCGGGTTCAAGACTCGACTATTTTTATTTTGATTATCTGGATAAACTCGCTGCTCCAAAACCATCGACCAACAAACTAATCGCAAGTCCGAAAATCAATATTGAATACACTTTTAACTCGGCTATTCAATTATATGTAAAGACAGGAAAAGGATTTCATTCCAACGATGCAAAAGCAGTAGCGGCTAATGGTGGTAATACATTGCCACCTGCATATGGAGCTGACCTCGGTATCAATTGGAAGCCTGCCCACCATTTATTTCTCAATGCCGCTTTATGGTATTTATATCTTGATCATGAATTTGTTTACGATGCGGATGATGGCACAACGGCGCTTGGCGATAAAACAAGAAGAGAGGGAGTTGATCTGTCAGCCAGGTATCAATTCAATAAATGGCTTTTTGCAACAACCGATCTCAATGTGGCAAATGCGAAAGACCTGCAAGCGCCATCCGGACAAAACTATTTGCCATTAGCTGTTCCATTCTCAAGTACGGGTGGTTTGGAATTTAAATTCGCGAATGGTTTGAATGGAGCAGTCACTTATCGATATATGAGTGACAGACCGGCCAATGAAGATAATTCATTAGTGGCGCAGGGTTATTTTGTTACGGATCTTAGCGCTAACTATACAAAATCTAAATATGAGATCGGCCTTGAAATTCAAAACCTGTTCAATACCCAATGGCGTGAGGCGCAATTTGAAGTGACTTCGCGATTAAAAGGTGAAGCACAACCGGTAGATGATATCAGTTTTACACCGGGAACACCTTTCTTGGCTAAACTGAAACTGGCGATATTTTTTAAATGAGTTCAAAACAAATAATTTTGCGTTATGAAAATACTTCAGTCTTTACTAATCGTTCTGTTGATCGCTTCCTGCAATAATGCGGCGCCGGTTGAAAAACCGGTGGTCACAAAAGATGAAACACATAAATACCCGGTATCAATGGTTGATAATAAAAAAGATTTCTCCTGCGGCATGCCGGTAAGTGCAGGTATTGGAGATACGGCACATTATAAAGGGAAAGTATATGGCTTTTGTTCCACGGAATGCAAGGATGCTTTTTTAGAAAAACCAGATAGTTTTCTTCAGGCAAACAAGTAGTAATGGATTGATAGTCAATATAATGTATCGAAACCTCCTTTGGGAGGTTTTTTAGTTTTCCTGATTGCGTAAGGGGTTATTTCCGATACCGTAAGTGAAACAAACTTATGTGGATTAATCTTGCACCTCAATTAATCTAACTAAAAATTAAGTGCTTAATAAATGCGTATGTGTATGGGAAAAAGGTTTTTTATGAATAGTTTTTGTTGTTTTTTATTATTGATCGGATCAACTGCTTTTGCTCAAAATGGATATATAAAGGGTTCTGTAAATGATAGTAGTGGGAATCCTGTTGCCAACGCCAATATCATGCTAAAAAATACTACTATCGGTACCTCCACCAATGAGTTTGGTAATTATAGTTTAAAGAAAATAAAACCGGGTACTTATACCATTGTCTTTTCGTCTGTAAATTTCAAAACAAAAAGTGAGGTCATTTCGGTCAACCCAAATGATACACTCATTGAAGATTTTATAGTAAGTACCAGTGATGCACAATTGGCAGATGTTGTTGTTAAAAGTATAAAGACCATCAGCGGAATGGGAAGATTAGATGAAGTGCATGATGGTGTCATCTATTCCGGTAAAAAAACGGAAGTATTGTTATTAGATAGTTTGAATGCGAATACAGCACAAAATAATCCGCGCCAGGTTTTAGGAAGAGTGCCTGGTGCATATTTTTCTGAAACGGAAGGCAGTGGTTTTCCTTCCAATGGTATTGCATTCAGAGGATTAACGCCTACACAATCTGTTGAAGTGGATACCCGTCAGAATGGGTATAATATAGCCGGCGATATTTATGGTTACCCGGAGTCTTATTATTTACCACCGTTACAAGCATTGGATCGTATTGAAGTAACACGTGGCGCCTCCTCATTACAGTTTGGTCCGCAGTTTGGCGGTGTGGTGAATTATATTGTAAAAAACGGACCTGCCGATAAACCATTTGAATATACTACTGAACAAACAGCGGGAAGTTTTGGTCTCTTCAGTTCTTTCAACAGTATTGGCGGCACTTATAAAAAGTGGAGTTACTATTCATTTGTTCAATACGAAGGGATACAAGGTTGGAGACCGAACTCAGATGTACAACAAGCACTTGGTTTTGCTAAAGTAGATTACCAGGCCAATTCGAAATTTAAAATGGGACTGGAATATTCTTTATTACGCAATCGCATTCATATGCCCGGTGGTTTGGATGATTCTGAATACAATGTTAGTGCTAAACAATCCTTCAGATCCCGCAACTGGCTTAAAACTCCATGGAATATTATTGCATTAACAGCAGAATATAAAATATCAGATCAAACCTTAATTACACTTAAATCGGCATTGAACTTAAGTGCACGTGATATTGTTTGGAGAAACGAAGATGGCGGCGCCAGCGCAATAGATAGTATCGTAGGCAACAGCTATTATCCACGCGAAGTAGAACATGAGGGATTTAAAAGTTCTACCACTGAATTACGATTGCTTACTAATTATACGATTGGAAGCACCAATGAAGTATTGGCAGCAGGGGTACGTGTTTTCAGCGGCGATATGAATCGTGATGAAGGTGGTCCGGGTTCAACAGGTACTGATTTTGATTTTAATCTTTATGGCGGTGGCTATGGTAATTCATTGCGGTTTACCACATTTAATATTGCTCCGTTCTTTGAAAATACTTTTCATATTGGATCCCGTCTTTCTGTTACTCCCGGATTCAGGTATGAATATATCAGATCTACCGCTACCGGTTATGTTACGGATGATACTGGTTTAGTAATAAATGTAGATGAAAGCAAACCAAGATCCATTGCATTGGCAGGGATTGGCGTACAGTACAAAACAACTACCACCACTAATATCTATGCGAATATTTCGCAGGCATATCGTCCAATCGAATATTCTTTTCAATATCCTTTCGGATTGGATGTGAATGCTAAAATAGATTCCAACTTAAAAGATATTAGCGGGTTTAATGCTGATATGGGATGGAGAGGCAGCGTGAAAAAATATTTGAACTTTGATATAGGCGCGTTTTACCTGTTGAAGAAAAATGAAATTGCTATTGAAACGTTACTTGACCCGAGCAATAATCCATATATATACGAGACCAATGTTGCGGATGCGGTACACAAAGGCATTGAAACTTATGTTGAATTAGACGTAACTAAATTATTTAAGAATAAACCTAAATGGGGAGCGATCGGTTTCTTCAACTCCTTTGCTTATGACGACGCGAAATATATCAATGGATTATATAAAGGCAATCTATCGGCATATGCGCCAAGTACGATCGAACGTTTTGGTATAACCTATTCTATAAAAGGATTTTCTACTACATTTAGTGGCAGCAGTATATCAAAATCCTTCAGCGATGCAAACAATACTGTTTCCAGTCCGGATGCAGAAGTAGGTATCATACCGTCTTACCAGGTGTTTGATTGGTCGGCTACTTTAAAACTAAAGAACTATAAAATTAAATGTGGAGTGAATAACCTGGCCGATCAAAAATATTTCACACTCAGAACTCCTGAATATCCTGGTCCGGGCATTATTCCTTCGATCGGGAGAAGTATATACGTAGGTTTTGGCGCTACTTTTTAGTAACTAAGCTTATTCAATCAATATACTGGCTGCTATCGAAAATAGCGGCCTTTTTTTGTGGAAAATTGATCTATGCAAAAACACGCCGAAAAGCTACATTTGCACCTCGATCAACCAATACAACATGCAAAAGAAAATTCAATCGGCACTTATCTCTGTTTTTTATAAAGATGGACTGGAAAATATTATAAAAGAACTCCATGCATTAAGTATTACTATTTATTCTACGGGCGGTACACAAAAATTTATTGAAGACCTTAAAGTTCCTTGTATCCCTGTTGAATCATTGACCAGCTATCCTTCCATTTTGGGGGGAAGAGTGAAGACCTTACATCCTTCTGTATTTGGCGGTATTTTAGGAAAGCGTGAAGATGCAACACATGTTGCAGAAATGAAACAATACAATATTCCGGAGATAGACCTGGTGATCGTTGACCTGTATCCATTTGAAGAGACAGTCGCATCTACAACGGATGAAAAATTGATTATTGAAAAGATAGATATCGGCGGACCAAGTATGATCCGTGGCGCTGCAAAAAATCATAAAGATGTAGTAGTGATCGCTGCAAAGAAAGATTATGCTTCTTTAGAGCAGATATTAAAAGATCAAAAGGGCGAAACCAGTTTAGAACAACGCCGCGCTTATGCGATCAAAGCATTTGATGTATGCACCGGTTATGATATGGCGATCTCTAATTATTTTAACGGAACTGCTTTTGTCAATCCGTTTGATAAGAATAAGGCGGTATTGCGTTATGGAGAAAATCCCCATCAACAAGGGATCTTCTATGGTAATCAGGAAGAGATATTCGATAAACTACACGGCAAAGAATTATCGTATAATAATTTAGTAGATGTTGATGCAGCTGTTCAATTGATCAATGAATTCACTAAATCTGACAGCGCTGTTTTTGCGATCATCAAGCATACCAATGTTTGCGGAATTTCTTCCAGGAAAACAGTGAAAGAGGCCTGGGATGCAGCATTGGCAGGCGATCCGGAAAGTGCTTTTGGCGGTGTATTGGTTACTAATAAAACGGTTGACAAGGCGACGGCTGAAGCGATCAATGAAATATTCTTTGAAGTCTTGATAGCGCCGGCTTTTAATGCAGACGCCTTGGCGATCTTACAAACAAAGAAGAACAGAATTTTATTAGTGCAGAAAGTGAATCATACAACGGCTACTCAATCTAAATCTGTATTGAACGGGATCCTTACTCAACAAAATGATATTGGCAATTTTGCAGAATGGAAAGAAAGTGGTGGACGTGAAACAACTGCTGCTGAAAAAGAAGACCTGACCTTTGCGAATATCGTTTGCAAACATTTAAAGAGCAACGCGATCGCGTTAGTAAAAAACAAACAATTAATAGGTAAGGGTTGCGGACAAACATCGCGCGTGGATGCATTGCGTCATGCTATTGAAAAAGCGCATCAATTTAAGTTTGATCTGAAAGACGCGGCTTTGGCAAGTGATGCCTTCTTTCCTTTTGGAGATTGTGTGCAGATCGCGCATGAAGCGGGTGTTACATCTTTCATTCAACCGGGTGGTTCTATCCGTGACAGCGAATCGATCGAATATTGCAAACAAAAAGGTCTGGCAATGGTGATCACCGGTTTAAGACATTTTAAGCACTAATTGTTGCTAAGAATTTTTCGTAGGTTTCTTTCCATCCTTTATATAAGGGATCAGTTCCAAGGAACTGGTTATGCCATAAACTTATAAAAGTTCCGTTGATCGCTTTACAGGCAGTGTAATAATGTATCATCTCTTCAAAAGCTTCGGCAGCAGAAAGCTTTTGTTCATAAAAAGAAGTGGCTTCCATATAACAGAACGGATGAATACGCAATGATGTTTGTTCTTCTTTTTTCAGGTCGTACCAATAAAAAGAAGAAGCTACCGATGCCCTGAAACCATTGATGGTGCCATATCCCATTGAATGATCCTCTTTGATGCCAGCGGCTGTTAATTGCCTGTAACCTTCGGGTAAATTAAACCGGATATAATGATATCTTGATATTGTTATCTTCTTTCCGGAAATTTCTTCAAGAGAATGGATCTCCTGTTTCAATAAAGTTTTATCATCTCCGCTTTGCCAGGAGGGATGTATCCCGATCGTATATTTATTGGCATGTGCTTTTATCAAACGTTTCATTGCGGATGTAGAAGGAAGAATATTCTTATCATAATCTCCATTTTCCCCGGCCACTAAAAAAAAGTAAAGAGGAGTTAGTCTATATTTTTCATGCAATACATCCATTTGGGCAAATGAATCAAAAGGATCTTTTTTTAATCCAAGTATTGTCAATTTTCTATTTATCAATGCTCCCCATTTAAATTGCAACAAGGATTGAAATGCCCCGCCCAGCGTTCTGTAAAAGCCTTTATGTTTGTAAGACCAGGCGATATCAATATCATATGTTGGGATGAATGTGAAGTCTGAAATATAATAAGTGAAAGACGGATACAGTTCGTTTAATTTAAAAGCAAAATGTTGTACCCAGGTATTGATCAGAGGTTGGTCTAAAAAAGCTTCTTTAAACGCCAACGAGTTTTCATGCGCATATCTTCCATACCGGTCTTTTGTATCCGGCAGGTATTCTTCATACCGGCTTAATAAATAAAAGGAAGCCGCAAAAATATCAAAAGGGAAAAACGAGTTTTCTGTTTTAAAAAATGCTTTGTATCCGTTTACGGTAAAGCATTCAATGAGTTGCGGGTGAATGGTATCCTCAAATAATAATTTAGAATTTGAGATATGATCGCTGTAATTGATCTTAATCCCATCAAATCTTTCAAACTCTTCAATATCGGTAGTGATCACGTTATCAGTATGCAGCAATTCTTTAAAGATAAAACTACAGATATACGTTAATCTTGTGGAAGCGGTATGTGCATAGATCAGTACCATAGTAGTTGACGGTTGTTGGAGAAGTTATTTAATGGCGAGCTTTTCAATACTATGATCTGACAACTAACAACTGTCAACGATCAACTTCTTTTATTTCGTTCCTTCCATAATTCATTGAAGGTCTTTTGACTGAATTGCAATTCGCTCCTGTTCTGTTTCCAACCTTTAAATAAACTATTCACCACTTTCGTTTTAAGCTTGCCGTTACCCGTATTCATCATGCCTCTTCTCAGGCTCGCGATCTTCCAGACTTTCCATGCAAGTTCTTCCCCGAAGCTGCTTAAGCCTTCATCCACTGCTTCATGGCGATTCTCCAATAATAATTCGTGTAGATTGATCTTTACTGCACAAACCTCTGTACAATTGCCACATAACGAAGAGGCATTGCTTAAATGTTTGTATTCATCCAATCCCTGTAAATGAGGGGTGATCACACTTCCGATCGGTCCGCTATAAGTAACGCCGTATGCATGTCCCCCGATATTTTTATAAACCGGACAAGCATTTAAACAGGCACCGCAACGAATGCAATAAAGACTTTCTCTTTGTTTTGGATTTTGTAAAATATTGGTGCGGCCATTATCTAATAAGATCACATACATTTCTTCCGGTCCGTCTGTTTCTTTTTCCTGTTTTGGTCCGGTTACGATGGTATTGTACACCGTAACTTTTTGTCCTGTTCCATAGGTAGCGAGTAACGGCCAAAACAAAGCGAGGTCGGTGATTGAAGGGATCATCTTTTCGATACCTACAATTACAATATGTGTTTTTGGAAAAGCACAACTCAATCTTGCATTGCCTTCATTTTCTGTAAGTGCAATTCCACCAATATCACTGATAATAAAATTGGCACCGGTAATGCCTACTTCTGCTTGTGTATATTTTTCGCGGAGTATTTGTCTTGCAACCAGAGTCAGTTGCTCGGGAGTAAGCGATGGATCGGTTCCCAATTTCGCGGCAAATAATTTGGCAACATCTTCTTTGCTTTTATGCATCGCGGGTGTTACAATATGATAAGGCGCTTCTCCATCCAGCTGTTGAATGTATTCTCCAAGGTCGGTCTCTACGCTTTCGATGCCGTTTTTTTCCAATGCTTTATTGAGATGGATCTCTTCGGTGACCATGCTCTTGCTTTTCACAACGGTTTTGCAATTCTTTTCCTTGCAAATATTCAATATCTCTTTGATGGCCTGTTCGCCGTTTTCTGCCCAGATCACCTTTCCGCCGCGTTTGGAAAAATTCAGCTCAAATTCTTCCAGCTGTTTATCCAATGTTTCAATGGCCCGCCATTTGATATTTTTTGCTCTTTCTCTTGCCAAATGAAGGTCAGAAAACTGCTCTTTTCCTTTGGGAACGGTAGCATTGTACCGGCCAATATTAAAATTGATCTTCCGCCGATGCTCAAGATCGGCGGCTTTAATAGTGCTTTTGGCTAAAAATGAACCGGCGCTTTCTGTCATTATTTTGTTACAATTGAATGGGTAGGACAAATTTAAGCAAGCCTTTCTAGAATGCCGGCTTTTCTTAAGGATTGATTAACACCATTTTTTGCATATTCCTTAATCTTTGTTCGTTTTTAACAGTCAAATGTTCATAAATAATCGCTTTTGTGAATTATTGTTTTTGAAGAAAAAATTATCTTTGTGAGCCTGTCAAAATTGGATGATTTGGCAATATCGGGGAATGCTAAATTTTCGACGGGAGCAATGATTACAGGGTAAGTTGCTAATACTATATACATATGAAACGGATCCAGATTTATTTTGCTTTACTCTTGTTTACCTGCGGCGGCATTGCCATCATGGCTTTTGCTCCGTCAGCACCTGATTCAGAAAAAATACCGGTCGCGTCATCTATCAAATTCTCCAACAGGATGAGGCCCTGTGCAGATAGCGCCGATAATCCTTACTATATCATTGTTACGAAGAATACCTACGAATTAAAGGTATATGACGACCAGGGATGGTACGCTACTTACCCGGTGGTATTTGGTAGCAAGGACCTTAGTGATAAAATGAGTCAGGGTGATAGGCGTACTCCTGACGGATCATTTAAAGTAGTATTAAAAAAGATCAATAAGGATTGGGGCCCCGAATTGTTATTGAATTATCCTAATGATTCCTCGTATGAAAAGTTCAGGGAACGTAAAGCGGAAGGCCTGATCCCAAGAACCGCTAAAATTGGTGATGGTATTGCGATACATGCTACCCGTAAATCCGAAGAATGGACAGTAGATAATTTTTATAACTGGACCGATGGTTGTATTTCTGTAAAATATACAGAAATGGAAGACCTCTATAGTTATATACCGGTGGGCACTCCTGTAACTATTGTGGAGCAATAAACAACAGGCTTCCGTCTCCATAACTCAGGAAACGAAAATCATTTTCCAGAGCGTATTTGTACACTTCTTTCCAGCTGTTTCCAATGGCGGCAGCTACCAATAACAATAAGGTAGATTGCGGTTGATGAAAATTGGTGATCAATACTTTTGCGATCCTGAATATATATCCCGGCGTAATGAGTATCTGTGTTTTTGAGATCAGCTTTTCTTCTCCTTTTTTCTTCATCCATTCTATTAAAGAAGATAAAGCAGCTTCGGCTGAATAATTAGTTTCTCCTAAAGCTGTGTCATATACTTCCCATTGATGAATGACCAATGCTTCATTTTTAATAGCAGGATCCAATATCGTTTTTACACCCATCCAATAAAGGCTTTCTATTGTTCGTAAGGAAGTAGTGCCTGTTGCAACAATGGTATCGGAGAGATTATTGATCAATTGTTCAATCGTACCAATGTTTACTTCTATCCATTCGGTATGCATTTCATGGCCTTCCATTTGTAATGCTTTCACCGGTTTAAATGTACCTGCACCAACATGCAGCGTTACATAAGCTTTGGTAATTTCTTTTTTTATAAAGGAAGAAAAAACAGTCTCTGTAAAATGTAACCCTGCAGTTGGTGCGGCAACTGATCCGTCATAAGCGGCATAGATGGTTTGATATCTTTCTTTGTCTGCATCATCGGCTTTCCTTTTAATATATGGTGGTAATGGTGTTTCACCTGCATATTGAATGATCTCTGCAAAACTAAGCTCAGCAGGCTCCCAGGAGAATTCAACGATGTATGCTTCGGAAAGTTTTTCAACAATCTTTGCTTTCAATGCTACTTCGGTAGCAGCTATTATTATCTTTTTATTTAAAAACTCTTCTTTCCATTTGCTAACACCGCCGATCAAACATTTCCATTTGGAAGATCCTTTTTGTTGCATAGCAACATTGTATTCATTGGAAGGTTCCAGGCAAAAAATTTCAATAATACTTCCGGTGAATTTTTGAAATAAGATACGCGCAGGAATTACTTTGGTGTTATTAAATACCAGCAGACTTTTTTCAGGGAGATGATCAGCGATATTTTTATAGATATCCTGCTGGATCTTTCCATTTTTATAGATCAATAATTTTGATGCATCTCTTTGCTGCAGCGGAAATGCGGCTATCTTTTCATCGGGTAATGAATAGGTATAATCTAAAATGGAAATATCTTTTGGGTGCATTACAATTTGCCATTTTTTATTTCTTCTACTATAGCAGGATCTAACAAGGTCGTTGTATCTCCTAAATTTTGCATCTCGCCTTCGGCAATTTTTCTTAAAATTCTTCGCATGATCTTACCACTTCTTGTTTTTGGTAAACCATTTACAAATTGAATTTTATCGGGCTTTGCAATAGCGCCAATAATTCTTGTAACGGTTTGTAAAATATCTTTTCTAACCTGCTCATCATTGTCGTGTGATTTATTAAAGATCACATAAGCATATATACCCTGGCCTTTTATATCATGCGGATAACCAACCACCGCGCTTTCTATCACACCGGTATGCATATTGATCGCGTTCTCTACTTCGGCGGTTCCAATGCGGTGGCCGCTTACATTCAATACATCATCCACTCTCCCGGTGATGCGATAATTTCCTTCGGCGTCACGCAAGCAACCATCTCCGGTAAAATATAAATTATCATATGTAGCAAAATAATTTACCCTGCAACGTTCATGATCGCCATAAGTGGTACGTAAAATTCCCGGCCATGGAAATTTAATGCAAAGATTTCCTGTTGCATCATTATCTGTTATCTCATTTCCTTTTTCATCAACTAATATTGGTTGCACGCCCGGTAACGGCAATGTTGCATAAGATGGTTTAGATGGAGTAACGCCTGCTAAATTGGATATCATAATGCCGCCGGTTTCTGTCTGCCACCAGGTATCAACGATGGGTGCATTTTTCTTTCCAATATTTTCATCGTACCAATGCCATGCTTCTTCATTGATCGGTTCACCAACAGATCCCAGCACTTTTAATGAACTTAAATTCTTTCCTTTTAACGGATCCAAACCATAACTCATTAAACTTCTGATCGCTGTTGGAGCTGTATATAAAATATCGACTTTGTATTTATCTGTGATCTCCCAAAACCTTCCTGCATCCGGATAAGTAGGAATGCCTTCAAACATTAAGGTAGTTGCTCCCGCACTTAATGGTCCATATACAATATAACTATGTCCGGTTATCCAGCCGATATCAGCCGTGCAAAAATGTATTTGTTTCGGTTGATATTGAAACACATTTAAAAAAGTATAGTTGGCCCAGATCATATAGCCGGCGCAGGTATGCACCACACCTTTGGGTTTTCCTGTTGAACCGGAAGTATATAAAATGAAGAGCATGTCTTCTGCATCTATTATCTCCGCTGTACAATCGGCACTTGCTTTTTCCATTTCTTCATGCCACCAGCAATCTCTTCCTTTGATCATGCTCACCGGCGTTTTGGTACGTTCGTACACAATTACTTTTTGTACGAATGGCGCACTTACCAATGCGTCATCAATAATATTTTTAAGCGCGATATCTTTTGCTCCGCGAAAAGCGCCATCACAGGTAACAATAAAACCAACCTGCGCATCGATCAATCTATCTGCTATGCTTTGTGCACTAAATCCGCCAAATACTACTGAATGTACTGCGCCAATGCGCGCGCAAGCGAGCACCGCAATTGCTAATTCGGGGATCATTCCCATATACAGACAAACCCTGTCGCCTTTTTTTACGCCGTTATTTTTTAATACGTTGGCGAATTGGCAAACCTGTTGATGGAGTTCTTTATATGTGAGAGTCCTGCTTTTTTCTTTTGGATCATTGGATTCCCAAACAATAGCTGGGGTATCACCGGATGTTTCTAGATGACGATCCAAACAATTCTCTGTGATATTTAATTTTGCTCCCTGGAACCATTTGATAGAAGGTTCTTTAAAATTCCATTCCAATACTTTATCCCATTTTTTATGCCATTGAAAATTTTCGGCGATCTCACTCCAAAAGCCTTCAGGATCTTCTATGCTTTTTTTATAAGCTGCTTTATATTGATCGAATGATTGTATTTGATAGGGGTATGACATAAATATTATTGGAGACTCAATTTCGGAAAAATTATTTTATCAATGCATCATAAACAACTTGCTGGATCTTTGTCCGGACATTCATCTTTACTAGCTTGTCGTTGCTACTGCTTGGATCAACACGGTTACTCAGGAAGATATAGACCAGATTGTATTTTGGGTCGGCCCAAACTGCTGTCCCCGTAAAACCCATATGCCCGAAAGCCTTGGTAGAAGCTGATATACAAGGATATGGTTCTTTAAGATCTTTATTGTTCTTTTCGGGTTTATCAAATCCATACCCTCTTCTGCTTATTTTGCTTTGATAATCGGTGAACAAATGGATGGTTGATTTTTTTAAATAACGAGTGCCATTTAATTCGCCGCCATTCAATAGCATTTGCATTAAGACTGCCATATCATAAGCGTTGCTGAATAAACCTGCATGACCTGCAACACCGCCTAACATCGCTGCTCCCGGATCATGCACATCGCCACGTAATAATTGATCTCTGAAATAATTATCATTTTCTGTTGGTGCAATACGATTGATAGGTAACCGTTCATTCGGTTTAAACCCGATCGTCATTAATTCCAATGGTGCATAAAATGTTTTTTCTGCGTATTCGTTCAATGGCATGCCGGTCAGTTGTTCTACGATCTTTCCTAAGAAGATAAAATCATTATCGCTATAAACATATTTGCCTTTTGTTTTAACCGGACTTTGTAAAATGCGTTGATAGATGGTGTCTTCCCAATCATTTCTCAAGAATAAATTATCTGTTATACGGATGCTGAAAGAGTCTGTTTCATGATCCGAGTAATATTTTGCAAGAGGTTTGCCTTTGGGGTCTACTGTTTCTTTATAGAATTGAATGAATGGAACCAACCCTGCCTGGTGCAATAAAATATCTTTTATAAGAAGATTCGCTTTGTTAGTTCCTTTTGTCCAGGGTAGATAATCTCCTAATGTTTTCTTCAAATCGATCTTTCCTTCATCATATAATTTCATGAGAGAAAGAGTAGTGGCGCCGATCTTGGTTACAGAAGCCAAATCATAAACAGTATTGATGTTCACGGCTTCTGTCGTATCATAATTATAATGGCCAAATGCTTTTTGATAAGCGATCTTACCGTCTTTTGCAACTAACACTACACAACCCGGTGTTGCACTTTTGTCAATTGCATCATTTGCGATTGAATCAATGGCCGATAGTTTATCTGCATCCAATCCAACAGTATTTGCATCAGCAACAGGTAAATAGGAATCGGAAGCAATGATACCAATGCCGAATTGTAGAGAATCACTGATCGTTACCGATAATTTTCCCTTGGCATTTATTTTTCCTTGCAAAAGATCAAAGGCTGTTGATTGAACAATGCTATCATCTTCATAGCAGGCGTATAAATTGTCTGCATTTTCGAAACTTCTTATTGCGTATGGATTTCCAAAAGCAAAGACGATATTTTTGCTTTGCTTATCCAGTTGATTCAGTAATTGTATGGCAGCCGGACTGATACCAAAATTTTTCGCGGGTATGCGACTATAACCACCGATCGCCGTTACAATATATTTATATGCTTTGAGTGAATCCAGCAAAGGCCCGACAGTGCTGTCTTTTTGCGTATAACTGAAATTAAAGATCTCCGCTTTGTATTTCTCCTTCATCAACGCTGAAAACACCGTATCCTTATTGCCAATGTTCACAAAAGCAATTTCATTTTTCTTTTTTGTTAGCGGAAAAAATATATCATCTGTTTTGCGTAATAAAGTGATCGCATTCTCAGCTACCATTTTTGTCATCTCCGGAATGCCTTTATTCAGATCGGCAGAAATATGATTGGGGTCAATCGGTTTCCAATCAGCCAATCCATACATATACTTTGCCATCAATACTTTTTTGCAATGCAATTCGATATCTGCCCAGCTGAGTTTATTGCTATCGATCGCTTGTTTTATTTTGGTGATGGCAACGCCCACATCTTCCGGCAAGCAAAGCATATCATTTCCGGCGATCAGTGATTTCACAGCCGCTTCTCCGTTTGGAAAGAATTTTTTTACTCCCTGCATTTCCAATGCGTCGGTGAATGTTAAGCCGTTATAACCTAATTCATCACGCATCAATCCCGTTACATTATTCTTTGAAAGAGAAGTAGCAGTATTAGGTGTGCTGTCAATTGCCGGGATATATAAATGCGCGATCATCACACTGCCGATACCGGCGTTGAATATTTGTTGAAAAGGATAAAGCTCCAATCCTTTTAATTGCGCCATTGATTTATTAATCACCGGAAGATCTAAATGTGAATCCACTGTTACATCACCATGACCGGGAAAATGTTTGGCGCAAGCCATCACGCCAACTTTTTGCATGCCGCGCATGTATTGAATACCATACAATGCCACTTTGTATTTATCTTCTCCAAAACTTCTGTCATTGATAACAGGATTGTTGGGATTATTATTAATATCCACTACCGGTGCATAGTTAACGGTAATGCCTATACGCTTACATTGTTCGCCCACCAGGTTACCGTATTGATAAACGATGCGTCCGTCCTGCATCGCGCCCAGCATCATTTGATGTGGCAATGATTCAACACTGTCAAACAAACGCATGCCAACTCCCCATTCCGCATCGATACAGGTCATCACCGGTGTTTTGGCAATCGCTTGCATATGATTGATGATGGCTGCGATACTATCCGGGTTTCCCTGGAAAGCACATACCCCACCGATATTATATTGTTGAATTAGAGAGTCGACCTTGTCATTATAATAAACTGGTTTTTTATTTTTGAAATCATATCCTGATAGTCTTACTACCATTAATTGTGCAATACGTTCATCGGGTGATAAACGATTGTATACACTATCCACCCATGCGTTGGCTGCATTCATTAATAAATGATTTTGAGCGAAAGTTGACCTGGAAAAAATCAATATAGCAAGGATAAAAAAAGACCGCTTTATCATGGGTTAAAAATACTTAATGTGGGTTGAATACCAGGGATTTTGTTGTTAAGACTAATCTGCCAACTAAGCATTAAATTTGCTCAAAACAAGATCATTTTGCCCGATATCATTCATTTATTACCAGATAACATCGCTAACCAGATCGCAGCGGGTGAGGTCATTCAGCGACCGGCAAGTGCCGTGAAGGAATTGCTGGAAAATGCTGTGGATGCAGGCGCTACAGAGATCAAACTAGTGGTAGTTGAAGCGGGTAAGACATTGATACAGGTGATAGATAACGGCAAAGGAATGAGTGAAACCGATGCTCGTATGAGTTTTGAGCGGCATGCGACCTCCAAGATCAAAAATATAGATGACCTGTTTAGAATTAAGACGATGGGTTTTAGGGGAGAAGCGTTAGCAAGCATTGCCGCTGTTGCTCAGGTTGAATTAAAAACAAAAAAGGAAGAAGATACTGCCGGAACATATATTGAAATAGAGAATAGTGCTGTTATAAAGCAGGAACCTGTTGCGATGGAAAAAGGAACTAGCATCGCGATGAAAAATCTTTTCTTCAATGTACCTGCAAGAAGAAATTTTTTAAAAAGCAATCCTGCTGAACTCAGACATATCATTGATGAATTCATGCGTGTGGCATTATCATTCCCGGACATTTTCTTTTCACTGAATAGTAACGGGCAGGAAGTTTTTCATTTGGAAAGAGGTACATTAAAACAACGTATTGTTCAGTTATTAGGCAATACTTATTCATCTAAATTAGTAAGCGTACAGGAAGAGACCGATTATTTAAATATTTCCGGATTTGTTGGAAAACCTGAATCAGCAAGGAAGACACGAGGTGATCAATATTTGTTTGTCAATAATCGTTTTATTAAAAGCGCTTATCTCAATCATGCGATCATGGGTGCTTTTGATGAGATGATCGCGAAAGATAGTTTTCCGATGTATGTCTTATTCATCGATCTGGATCCTTCACAAGTGGATATAAACGTGCATCCTACCAAACAGGAAATAAAATTTGAAGATGAAAAGATCGTCTATGCCTTTGTACAAAGTGTAGTGAAACATGCGTTGGCGCAATTCAGTATAACACCTACACTTGATTTTGAACTGGATGCTTCAATTCAGCAGTTAGATGCAATATCAAAGCCATTTACAGAAGAAAAGCAATCAGCTGCTTCTTCGTCTTCTTTATACAAAACATTTACTCAAAAGAACCAGGCGCATTTTATTGAGAATAAAAGTGAGCTAAAGCATTGGAAGGATTTTTATGAAACAGATGACAGAGGACAGATGGCAGATGAAAGGAAGCAAGTAGAGTCTAAATTGCTGTCAACTGACAACCGTCAACTGTCAACTAACTTAACTCAGTTACATAATACTTATATCGTCATTCAAACTGATAAAGGATTCAGACTGGTGCATCAACAAAATGCACACGAGCGTATTTTATACGAACGATTTGCGGCAGCTTTTGCAGGCAAACCGATCGCCACGCAGCAGAGTTTATTTCCGGCAACATTGAATTTACCTCCGGCAGATGCAGTGGTGTTGAATGAATTATTACCTGACCTGAATGAATTGGGTTATAGCATCGAACCTTTTGGCAGCAATGCTTTTGTAGTACAAGGAACACCCGCTGATATTGAACAGGGAAGTGAAACAGTTGCCATTGAAAAGATGCTGGAGCAATACAAGCACTTTAGCAACGATCTTAAGTTCAGTAAAAGAGAAAAATTATTCCGTTCCCTGGCGTGGCAACAATCGGTTAAAGCCGGAACAGTACTTACGCAAAAAGAAATGCAATCATTGATAGAAGAATTATTTACCTGCGCTACTCCAAATACTACCCCTAACGGTAAACCTACTTATACCGAGTTCAATAAAAATGAATTGGATAAAATATTCGGACGATAATGCATAAAAAAATCCCCGAGACGCGGGTGTGTCGCAGGGATCTCTTTTGCTAATTACCATTTTGTCTGCATGAACATTCCGTAAGTAAAGTAGGCTCGCTTAAGGCCCCGGAATTTCTGCGTTTTTAGGATATTGGTTACTAAAAAGACACCCCACACAGGTAATATGTTGCCTGAAAAGAATGTTTTTTAATTTTTTTCGCGGATATCTTCTAAAAACGCTTCAATAGACCGTTTTACTTCCTTTGTCTCTCCCATAAAATCGTTTACCAGAATGGAAAAAACAAGGGTCTTATGCTGTTTTGTGATCAATAAGCCACTGAGGCTGAAGTGGTTACCCATGCTGCCCGTTTTGGCGTAGATAAAACCGATATCATTAACATAATAATCTTTTAGCGTACCCTCGTTACCGGTAGGTAAGATCGTTTGCAGCCTTTTTAAGCCAAATTCGTCCTTTATTTTATTGATAATGTACACAAAATCCTGGGGTGTAAACAGATCATAGCGGCTCAACCCGCAACCATCCACCCATTTGGGTTTTTGCGGTGCATCTTTAAGATCATTATTCAATAAAGTATCAACGATATCTTCATCGTTCATATATCCTAAACGTTCATTACTTACCATTAATAATGTTTGCTCCGCGAAAAAATTATCGCTGCGATACATCATGATCTTAAAGAGTGAATCGGAAGGTTGAGAATAAATAAAACTATGTGGAATATCAGCGGCAAGTGGCATGTCATTCGCCCTTCCAATGTTTTTATTTTTTAGTGTATCTGTTAAAAGTTGAATGGCGGTGAGGATATCATTGGCGAAAGGAATATCCTTACTCTTCTCTTCTCCATTCACAAAATAAAGGTCATTACTATTGATATCTTTTATCAATTGAAAACCATCGGTAAGTGCGTCTTCCACTTTACTGGTACCTGAAAAGAAAGAAGGTGTTACGCGGATATTGTCTTTATTGATCCATGTTGCCTGTATAATATTTCCGTAAAGAGGAAATACAGATCGGGAAACCATAAAATCTTCTTTGTAATCATCCCATGCCCAGCCTTTTCCCCATGGAGCTACCGGCCGAACAGGGTTTACATCGATGTAGGCATACTGTTTTAAAAAATCAACTACCGGTTGTTTTTTAAAATCAGGATGTAAAAATGTTGGATCGCCTGTTGGATAGATTGATAATACTGTATCTGCGCCTTCCCTGTTTATGCTGTATGCAATTCCTTTGAGGCTATCACCCAAATATTTCATTCCCGCATATAATGTAAACAGCTTTGTATTGCTGGAGGGTACGAAATATTTGGTGGCGTTGTAATTGTACCAATATTTATTGGTAGCCGGTTCGTAAATGCTGATGCCCAGATGGCCGGTGGAGATAACAGAATCCTGTAGGAGAATTTTATCAGGAATGTTTTGGGCAACCGAACTTTCTGAAATAAGAAATAAGAAACAAAAAATAAGAAATAAGGAATGAAGGGGTCTCATGGTAAAAGATTTCATTAAGAATTGGCTAATTACCAAATCTTCAAATCAACTCATTAACTACGTTCCTGCGCTCTCAGCCAGCGTTCCGGGATATTATTCTTACTTGCATTTACATAATCAGCATAACTGCAGGCGATGAATTTTTTATTAGGCAATTGCATCCACCAGCGATTGCTTTTTTTGCTTTGTAAAAAAGTGGTCTCTACTTCGGCAAACATCGTTTCATATTCATTAAAGTTGGCACGCTCTTCAATAGCAGATTCCTGCTTGCTCCTGCTTTTGCCATCTATAAAATACCAAAGCATTTGTGCTATTTGTTTAGCGGTGAGTTCGTGCACATCGGCCTGTGGGTTGTATCCGTAAATGCCAAAGCTGTCTACATTGTTGCTCATGCCGGCATAGCGGACAAGGGTACATGCTTCTTCGCCGGTAAAGCCATTCGGACTGAATTCGTTTGCCGGTGCATCAGAATGTCGTATCGCGCTGATATCAAAACTCACCAAATGAGAGTTGCGTAAAACAGGTTCCATCTCATCCATACTTTCGCGGGCAACGCCCAACCGATAGCAATCAAAACGAAGCTTGTCAATTGTCTCCAACATCTTTGGATTCACATAATAACTTTGAAAACCGATATGGTTGTAATGTTTTACATGATTGGGATCGCTGGTCAGCATCTCCAGCAAAAAATTCTCACTGCGCATCGTATTATCCGGCATCAGGTTGATGGTGGAGTCAATGCAAGTTGCTTCGATGATACGGTTCAGTTCTTTATACGCCAGGTATTGTGCCAGTGTTACATCGTGTGAACCACCAATTATAATAACTGTTTTCTTTAATCGTAATAACTCGGCAATGACTGTTTTTATAGCGCTGTAACTATCATTCAAGGTGGCACCGGCACGGATATTCCCGATATCAGCGATGCTAACATCATAATGCCAATAATATAATTGATACAATTGTTTACGGATCACATCCGGACCAAAAGAACCCGAATTGAAAATGCCGCTTCCCCTTGTTTCACCCACACCTACAATTACGATATCTGATTTAGTGATGTCGGGTAATTGCTCATAATAAGCGGTAATATGACGGGCCAGCTGCCCTTCGTTATAGGAGGTATACTCATCAGAGCTGTCAAAATGGATGGGCTCCAGGAAATCATGCAGATCGTACATCCGGTTACAATTTCTACAAACTTAAGGAATACTGGGTAGTCTTGAATGCTTAGTTTTCAGGTCGATACACAAATTATAGGCGGTTTTTTAACTAAGTACTATTTTTGCGGCATGGAGCAATTGCTGAAACAGATAGAAGCTTATAAAACGGAGATATTCAATGTGAACGCCGTTACCGAAGATGCAGAAGATTTTCGTATCAAATACCTTGGTACAAAAGGTATTGTAAAGGCGGTTATGGGAGAGATGAAGAATGTACCGAACGAACAAAAAAAATCATTCGGACAAATACTTAATGATCTAAAGACATTGGCCGAAACCAAATACGAAGAGTTAAAAGCGAATACAAGCGGCCCTCAAAAAGCAAAAGAAGAGATAGATCTTTCTTTACCTGCAGATGCATTGCCATTGGGTACGCGCCATCCGATCAGTTTGGTTAGCAATCGCATCATTTTTATTTTTCAACGTCTTGGTTTTGCAGTAGCAGAAGGTCCTGAAATAGAAGACGACTGGCATAATTTTACTGCACTCAATCTTCCGGAAAATCATCCTGCACGCGATATGCAGGACACTTTCTATATCTCAAAAAATCCGGATTGGCTATTACGTACACATACATCCAGCGTGCAGGTGCGTGAAATGGAAAAAGGCAAATTACCGATCCGTATTATTTGTCCGGGCCGTGTTTACCGCAATGAAACCATCAGCGCAAGAGCGCATTGTTTCTTCCACCAGGTAGAAGGTTTATACATTGCAGAGAATGTTTCTTTCGCTGATCTTAAGCAAACGTTATACTTCTTTGTACAGGAAATGTTTGGATCGGATGTAAAGGTTCGTTTCCGCCCGAGTTATTTTCCGTTCACCGAACCAAGTGCAGAAATGGATATCAGTTGCTTGATCTGTGGCGGTAAAGGTTGTAATGTTTGTAAGCATACCGGTTGGGTAGAAATATTGGGTTGCGGAATGGTGCATCCTAAATTATTAGATAATTGTGGCATTGATAGTAATAAATATACCGGCTTTGCATTTGGTATGGGTGTTGAACGTATCACGATGTTAAAGTATCAGATAAAAGACCTTCGTTTGTTCAGTGAAAATGACCTGCGTTTCTTAAAGCAGTTCACCGGAGCGGTATAACCAGCTTCTGAATTAATTATAAATATCCTAATATGGTCTTAGTTACCGGTGGTTCAGGATTAGTAGGTAAGGAATTGATCATTCAATTACTGGCAACGGGCAAACAGGTAAGGGCCATTTACAATAAAACTCCGCTGCCCGATTTTCATTCTTCTTCCGTACAACAATTTCAATGCGATATTTTAGATGTGGTCGGTTTGGAGCAAGCCATGCAGGGAATTGAACAGGTATATCATTGTGCCGCTATTGTAACATTTGATCCCAAACGAAGGAAAGAACTTTTTAAAATAAATGTAGAAGGCACTGCCAATGTAGTCAATGCAGCGTTGGATGGCGGCATAAAAAAAATGGTGCATGTAAGTTCTGTAGCGGCATTGGGGAGGGTCGGCAAAAATGAACCGGTTACTGAAACGATGGAATGGGATGAGAATGCTGATAATAGTAATTATAGTCATAGCAAATACCTTGGTGAGATGGAAGTATGGCGCGGAACCGGCGAAGGTTTAAACGCCGTTATCGTAAACCCGGTGATCATTTTGGGAGACGGTGATTGGGAAAAAGGTTCCGGCAAAATATTCAAAAATATTTATGAAGAATTTCCCTGGTATAGTGAAGGTGTGAATGGATTTGTAGATGTTCGTGACGCGGCGCGGGCGATGATCCAATTAATGGAAAGCGATATCAGCAATCAACGGTTTATTTTAAGCGCTGTTGATAAAAGTTATCGCGATGTTTTTGATCTTATCGCCGCCGCTTTTGGTAAGCCATCACCCACTAAAAAAACAACTCCGCTGCTCGCGCAGTTAGTATGGCGGGCAGAAGCAATAAAAGCTTTTTTTTCAGGAAAAGAACCGCTCGTGACCAGGGAAACGGCCACGACTGCACTTGCGCGAATGAACTTCGACAACGGTAAACTGAAAAAATTCCTCCCGGAGTTCAATTATCGACCCATAGAACAAACAATAACCGATATTTGCGCGTCATTACAACAAAAGCTTAACAGTCATTAATGTACATTCGCTTTAACAAAATGCCATTTATGAAGCCGATACTTTTATGTTGGGCGATCCTTTTATCTTCAGCCGTTCTTGCCCAATCTTCTTATATAGTAAGCGGACAGATAATTGATAAAGATACCAAAGCTCCTATGCAGGCCGCTTCTGTTTTCGCACAAAACACTACTCACGGAACGGTTACCGATAACAATGGAAATTTTAGACTGGTACTTCCTGCGGGTGGTTATGACCTGATCGTAACTTATACCGGCTATACAACCGAAACCAGGATGATCATAGCAAGCGATAGTACCACTAATAAAAATATGGCCATCGAATTAAAGCAACAGGATAAATCATTGGATGCGGTGGCAGTGAGCAGCGATATTAAAGATGGTTGGGAACGATATGGTTTGTTCTTCACGGATAATTTTGTTGGCAAGACGCCTTTTAGCAGCCAAACGCATATCTTAAATAAAGACGTGCTGAAATTTTATTTCAGCAAACGATTGAACCGTTTAAAAATAAAAGCGGCCACCCCTGTTGAGATCGAGAACGACGCGCTCGGATATAAAATTCATTACTCGATCGATTCCTTTACATATAATTATACTACGCAAACTACTTTGTATACCGGTTACCCGCTATTTGAAGAAATGCAACCGGCCAATGATTCGCAAAGAATGGCCTGGCATGATAACCGCTTAAAGGCATACAAAGGATCGATGCTTCATTTTATGAAAAGCATCTATACTAAAACGCTTAAAGAGCAGGGTTTTGAAATGCAATTCATCGTGAAAGTGAACGGGATGGATACAGCCATCAAACTAAAAAATTATTACGGCGCATTGAACTATGCGAAAGATGATAGTACCGATGCTATCCTGATCGGTCCCAACCAACCGGAGTTAGCCGTTATTTATAATGCGGTACCGGATAGTAATTATTTAGCTGAGAATGATGATGCTCCAAAAAAATATGAACTTTCTATTTTATCAGTAACACCGGGGGCACCCATTACTATAGAATCGAACGGTTACTATTATGATCAGGCAGATCTTACTATCATGGATGGTTATTGGGCCTGGCAAAAAGTAGGAGATATGGTACCTTATGATTTTGTACCTCTTTGATCTTTACCTGTTACTTTTTCCCATAACTCCGGTATGCGTTTGATCCATACCAGTTCTTTCATTTTATCTTTTGCTGATTCTGCAGGCGAACCAAAATAAACTTTACCACTTTCTAATGATGCAGGCACACCGCTTTGTGCATACACCACCGCATTATCGCCGATCGTAAGCGTTTTGCTTACACCAACCTGTCCCCACAGCACCACGCCGTTACCGATATTAACAGCGCCGGCAATTCCAACCTGTGAAGCAAACAGGCAATTTTTACCAACCACCGTATCATGACCGATCTGTATCATATTGTCCATCTTGGTTCCTTTACCAATAATGGTATCATGACTAACACCTCTGTCGATCGTACAACCTGCACCTATCTCTACATCGTCTTCAATGATCACGCGTCCGCAGGAAGGCATTTTTTTATACCACACATCTCTATCCTTTTTGGTATTATAATAGAAAGCATTGCTGCCAATGACGGTGCCCGCCTGTATAATAACGTTATCACCAATAATGCAATGGTCTAAAATAGTTACGTTGGGATAAATGATGGTGTTATTGCCGATCGTCACATGGTTACCGATAAAAACTCCCGGATAAATAATAGCAGATTTACTAATAGAAGAATGATCGCTGATCATTTTTGTAGCCGGTTCAAAAGGACTGAAATGATCTACGATCTTACAATACGCTTCAAAGGGATTGTCAACGATCAGCAATGCTTTTCCTTCCGGTACTGTTGTTGATTTATTGATGATGATGAAGTCGGCATTGCTATTAATGCACTTATCGTAATACTTAGGATGGTCTACAAAAACAAGATCACCTTTTTCTACTTTATGAATTTCATTGATGCCCGTAGCATTGGCATTGCTGTTACCGATCAACTTTGCATTGATCAATTCGGCGATCCATTTTATGGAAACAGGTGAAGGGAATTGCATACCAATTTACTTTTTACAAATGTAGGATGGTTTGGTTTTACTACGCAGTTAAAAGAAATATTCCCTTTTTTCAGGAGAAAAGGGTGATGAAGGGAAAAAAAGCAAAAATATTTTTTATGACGGAATACCTTAGACGAGCAGGTGAAATTTGTGTTTATGTAAAATAATAATTGCTATTACCAACTAATAAATAAGATCAACAATAAAAATGTTATTCGCTGAAACACTTGTTGTATCAATGCTTTCGATCGATCCATTTTTTCGAGATTGATTTTGTTGCAATATTATTCAACTAAAATATTTCTTCATGCTTCATCTTTTTACATCAAAAAACAGCCACCCTTATCCACAGCACCAAAAAAAATGTTAATAAAATTTATTCGATTTTTTTTCTTGTTAGGGAAAATTCTTTTTAATATTGTGTAGGGAAATTTTGTTCCCGTACTTACTAACCCATCCATATAACAAAGCTCGGCAATCAAACGTCGGGCTTTATTATTTTTATCAGCCATAAAAAATTGATTGTTGAATAAATATTTTGCTATCTACAAACCGTTCAATGTACTCTCGCAATTCACTTCGCAGGAAGGTAAAAAAACATTGAAAGATATTTTCGATGTTCCCGGTGATGTTTATCCCATTGGAAGATTGGATTACGATAGTGAAGGTTTATTGATCCTCACCAATGATAAAAAATTAAATCATCAATTATTACATCCCGGTTTTGAACATGAAAGGGAATATTGGGTGCAGGTAGATGGGGCGATCACCGGCGATGCCATCAATGATCTTTGCCGTGGGGTAGATATAACTGTAGAAGGTAAAATTTATCGTACCAAAAAATGCTTTGCCACTAAATTCGAGACAGAACCCAAAGTGCCCGAAAGAAATCCACCCATCCGTTTCCGCCAAAGCATCCCTACCAGCTGGATAAAGCTGGTATTGACCGAAGGCAAGAACCGCCAGGTAAGAAAAATGACCGCCGCGGTTGGTTTCCCCACCCTTCGGTTGATCCGCCAACGGATAGAAAAATGTTCCATTGAAGGATTAGAGCCCGGTGAAATGATGATACTGGACGAAAAGGAGATCCCAAAATTACTCCTCGCCAATATCGATCTATAATCTATATAAGCATTAACTTACAACTTAAATTTTTACAATGCTGAAATCAATGACGGGATTTGGAAGGGCTGAACAAACGGTAAACGAAAAAACCTTCCTGGTAGAGATAAAATCACTGAATGGAAAGCAATTTGAATTGCAGTTGAAGTTGCCCGCATTGTTTCGTCCGTATGAATTTGAGATAAGAACCATCTTGCAGGAGCAGTTGGTCAGAGGATCGGTAGACTGTATCATCTCCATCAAACAAAACGGCACCGTAAGGCCCGTTGCTATCAATACTGACCTTATTAAGGCGTATTACCGTCAGATCGAAACGCTCGCGGGAGAATTACAAACAGATATGAAAGATGTATTGGGTGCTTTACTTCGTTTGCCAGAAGTAGTAACACCTTCCAATGATATTTTAAACGACAAAGATTTTGCCGAGTTTAAAAAAGTATTGAATACGGCATTGGCCGAACTGAACCTTCATCGGATAGAAGAAGGAACGAGCCTGGAAAACGACCTCAAAGAACGCCTTCACAATATCCATGCGCAAACAGAAGCCATCGTTGAGTTGGAACCGCGTCGTAAGAAAAAGATAAAAGACGATATCGTTCGTTTATTGGAAGAGAATGTAGGCAAAGAAAATTATGATGGTAACCGGTTAGAGCAGGAACTGATCTACTACATCGAAAAGATCGATATTCATGAAGAACAGGTGCGTTTAAAACAACATTGCGAATATTTCAGCGCTTTATTAAGCAACGATGATACTTCCAAAGGGAAAAAACTATCTTTTGTGATACAGGAGATCGGCCGTGAAATAAATACTACCGGAAGTAAAGCCTATGATGCTGATATACAGAAATGTGTAGTAGCTATGAAGGATGAACTGGAAAAAGCAAAAGAACAGGTGTTGAACGTTTTATAAAGTGAAATGTGAAAAGTAAAAACCGGATGAAAAATACAATTGCAAAGAGCAGAATGCTTTTTTCTGTTTGCTGTCTTCTTACTTCGATCTTCTTTTTCTCTTCCTGCAATCAAATCAATATCTACGAGCAGGATGCCACCATTCCCAAATACGAATGGCATTATGATTATACACCGTCCTTCGATTTTACTATTACTGATACGGCTGCCCAATATGCGCTCTATATCGTACTTCGTCATACAGATACTTACCGTTATAATAATATCTGCCTCAATCTTGGTACACAGTGGCAGGGAGATTCACTGACCTATCAGCGGTTTGATCTTTCATTAGGTTCGGATGCGCAGGGTTGGGAAGGAACCGGCATGGATGATATCTGGGAAGTACGTAAGCCACTTACCCAGGGCCCATTCAAATTTAAACAACCGGGTAATTACCGGTTCGTTATCGCACAGCAAATGAGGGAGAATCCTTTGAACGATATCATGAGTGTGGGCGTACGGGTTGAAAAATTAAAATAAGAACGTACAAGGTTGTTTCTTTGCCATACCAATCAATTAAGCTAGCACTATGGCATTCGCTTATTATAAAACAAAAAGGCTCCGTTTCATCTTTCTCGCATACTGGTTTTTGCTGGCATATATTGTAGCGGCATTGATCTGGTGGTTCATTGCATTGAATACACAGAACCATCAAATGGCGGCGTATAAGATGGCGCAATTACAAAAAGATGCTCCGTCTTTTTATTTTAATGCATCCCAAATAGCAGATACCGAAAAAAGAAAGACCGCGCAATATATTGGAGAAGGAAGTATCTTTTTATTATTGATATTGACGGGTGCTGTATTTCTGTTCAGGGCAGTACGCAGGCAATTCAAATCGAGTCAGCAGCAACAGAATTTCATCATGGCGATCACGCATGAATTGAAAACGCCGATCGCCGTTACGAAATTAAACCTGGAAACATTGCAAAAAAGAAAGCTCGAAGAACCGCAGCAACAGCGCCTGATACAAAATACGCTGCAGGAAGCAAACCGCTTGAATACTTTATGCAATAATATGCTCCTGGCTTCACAAATAGAAGCAGGGGGTTATCGTATCTCAACAGAACATGTTGATCTTTCTGATCTCATAAACAATTGTGTAAATGATTTCAGTACACGTTTCACTCAACGAAATTTTCATACGGACATACAAGACGGTCTTTTTGTGAACGGCGATAAACTGCTACTGGAAATGGCGGTGAACAACCTGATCGATAATGCACTTAAATATTCTCCAAAAGAATCTGCTGTTGGTGTATTATTAGGTACGGATAATGGTAAGATATTATTATCTATAACCGATGAAGGAAAAGGAATACCCGATAATGAAAAGAAAAAGATATTTGATAAATTTTACCGGGTGGCCAATATGGGCGCAAAAGGTACCGGTCTGGGATTGTACCTTACCAAAAAAATAATGCAACAACATAAAGCCGATCTTTTTGTTAAGGATAATACACCGGCAGGAAGTAATTTTATCATCCTGTTCAAACCATTATCTTCAAAGAGATAATTATCATGAGTAAAAAGATATCTATATTATTGGTAGAAGATGAAGAGAATCTGCAAGAGGCATTAAAGCTGAATCTTGAACTGGAAGACTATGAGGTAACCAGCGTGTACGATGGCGTGGAAGCATTGAAGGCGGTTGACCAGGAGCATTTTGACCTGATCATATTGGATGTGATGTTGCCGGAGTTGGATGGCATCAGCGTTTGCGAAAGGATCCGTTTGGAAAACAATGACATTCCTATTTTAATATTAAGTGCAAAAAATAGCAGTGCCGACAGGGTGTTGGGATTAAAAAAAGGGGCAGATGATTATTTGACCAAACCCTTTAACCTGGAGGAGCTTTTATTACGCGTAAGCAAGCTGGTTAAAAAAAGCCAGAGCATTGCAGAAAGAAAACCATTGGAAGACAGTTATCATTTCGGAAAAAATATCGTTGATTTTAAAGTGTTGGAATGCACTACGCGCGAAGGCAAGAAGATCACACTCACTAAAAAAGAAATGATGTTACTGAAATTACTGATCGAGAATAAAAATGAAGTGGTAACAAGAGAAAAGATATTACAGGCAGTTTGGGGTTACAATGTTTATCCAACAACACGTACCATCGATAATTTCATTCTCAACTTTCGAAAATACTTTGAAGAAGATAGCCGAAACCCAAGATACTTCCATTCCGTTAGAGGTGTAGGCTACAAGTTCACCGAAAATTAATTGCTTCCGTTCCAGGGAACAGACAAGCGGTAACGCACTGCCGGCTTATAATCAAACAAGAAGTCGATATAATAAATAGACGACGTGGAGATGATGTATTTTACAATGATCATATCGCCTTTTCGTTCAAACGGATAATAAAGCTGGTGCATCATTGCATAGGGATCGATCGTATATGTTTTGTTCTTACCCTTTCCTGTTTCTTCATATAAGGCAGGACTTCGCTGTATGTTGGAGTTTAACTGAAAATGGCTGAAAGGTTTTTTGTATTTAATGCTGAAGACAAGCGTATCTCCCACTTTCGCTTTCAACATGCCGGTAAATGGCTTTAGCTGCTCGATATTATTAAGTGCTTCAACGGAATAGAAAAAAGGGAAATTAAAAAAATCTTCTTTACTATTCTTGCTATCCATGAATTTCAATTCTTCTGCAAATTCCTGGAAATGATCCCGGATGAATTTATCATAAGGAGTGCAAAAAAAGAAGGGGGTGAATTTTTTCGTCCAGCTGACCAGCTCATCTGTTTCTTCATCCGAACTGTCGTAACCTGCGGCCCATGTTACATCCAGGCAATACCAGTTGGTATCCAGTTTTACGATATTCCATGCATGATCGGCAGGTAAACTGGTTCCTATCTGGTAAGATTTTGTTTTAACATAGCCGGTCACCACATCACTTTTTATACCGGCAATGGTGCAGAAGGTTTTAAATAACAATGCATAACCATTGGAAACCGCTTTTTTCTTTTTCAGTATCTGGTGAATCAACTCCGTATTGTAGGCTATTTCTTCTGAGCTGCAATTGTTATTGTTCTTGCATTCAAAAACGGGGTCTGCCCCTTCCTGTTTATTAAAAGTTATATAATCATAGGCGATATTGTCTGCTATCCAGCGAAAGATTGCTCTTACTTTATCGGTGTCGCTGTCAAAGCGGTCTGTCAGGTCATGTACTAACTTAAAATAGTTGTCATGATGCAGTTTAATGCTGATCGCGACGCTGTCAACTTTTGTAAAATCATGATTTAAAAAATCGGTTTGGCAAAAAGCATTGTATCCAATGATAAATAGCAGAATGAAGGAAAGCAATAATTTTTTCATCATCGGGCAAGTGTATTTGCTGTATCAAAACTAAGCAGAAAGATCATCTTGCAACGTTATCCAGCGAGTAGATCATTTCTTTTGCATTTGCAAAGCTTTCCTCCAGTTGGGCATTGGCATGAACGGGTGCATACAATTGCCATTCTATATGGTCCATCAGCTGCTGTACTTTTATAGCAATACCAAAAGAAATTCCTTTTTTGTCCAGCTCTTCAGCGATGCGTTTTTTATTGATCTCTTCCGGTAAGATATGAAAATAAGCGGATAAAAACTCCCGCACTTCTTTGTGGAGCGCTTCATAAAACCCCTTGGGATCGTGTTGCAATAATTTCTCTTCAGATAAGCGCAGATAGTTTTTGTGCTCTTCTGTATGAGTGCCTGCTATCGGTTGCTCCGGCATTTTTTCAATGATAGGATCTGCTTCTTTATTTTTCTTTCTGTTGGACCAAAAGAACAATGCCAACACGATTAATAAGGCAGCTATCTCAATTGCCAGTTTTGGAATATTCAGTTGGTCAACAACGTTACTACTGCTGTTCCCGGTACTGTTAGTAATTGCCGATGCATAAGTATTCTTATTCATTCCTTTTGTAACAGTAATGGGTAACGGTTTGGTAGAAACGACTTTATAGCTGGCTGTCTTCGGGTCAAAAAAACTGAATTCGACAGAAGGGATAACATATTTACCCGGTTGCTGCACGGTAAAACTGTATTCAAATTGTTTACTACCGGTTACGGGTACCTTTGTTTTATCAAGATTGTCGGTGAGTTTCGGTTCAAAAGATTCGATCGCTGTTGGCCATGCGATATCAGGAGCATTGATCAGTGTCATATTTCCGGCGCCCCTGATCGTTAATGTTAGTTTTCCTGCATCATCGGTGCTAATGCTGTCTTTATCCAAAGAAGCCGTCAATGTAAAATTTCCTACGGCCCCTTTAAAAGAGGCGGGTTTGCCATTTTCGGGAAGCGGCTTAACAGTTATAAAAACGGGTTTGTTCTTTAATGTTACTTCCTGGTTTATCATTTCTCCTGCAGGCAGGAGGTTTTGAAAAAAAGCATCACCACCATTTTGTGCAGGCTCTTCTTTAAAAAAATGTATGGTATTGTCTGTTTGAACAGTTCCCAGACTTAACTGTCCTGCTTGCAAAGGGTATAGCTGCACCTTCATCAGCGTAAAAGCATTATAAGGTCTTCCATCTAATTTTTCGATCTGTCCGGTAATATTACCGTTGTTATGAGGAGTGATATCGATCATAGAAAAGCCATTGAACGGCGGGGTTTTAGTAACGTTGCTTTCGGATTGTAAACGGCTGTACGATTTATAGGTTACCACAACAGGCTCACCAACATAGCAGGATGTTTTATCCGCTTCTGCTTTGAGCAACATATTCTTATTGATCTTCTCCTGGATATTATCGCCTTTCTTTAAAATATTATCATTGTAACTACCTTGCTCCATCGGATCTTCCATTCCCTGAAAACCGCTGAATGGGGAAAAGGCAATATTGTTTTGAGGAGCATTCCCGGAAGAATGCGCGGTTACTTTTATGGTAACGCTATTGCTATAAAGGGTTTCCCCGTCTGCTTTTGCGCTTGCAGCAGCAATAGTAAACGTGCCAATGGTTTTAGGTTGTATCAGGTAGCTCATACCCGTGGATTGTGTGATGACACCATTGATACTCTGCATGCTCGTTTCCTGGTTGGGGCCACTAACAATAGTAAAATCCTTTAAAGAAGGGGGAGTTATCTCATCTACTTGTTTCGCATTGTCTATGGTAAATCGTAACTCTGTGGTTTCATCTTTTCCAATGGTAGCAGGGTTCGCTTCGGCAGTAAATTTAATCTGCGCAAAAAGATCAGTGTGGGATATTGATATTCCTAAGACAAGAAGAAAGAAAAATATTTTTCTAAAACGCAGTTGCATAGCATTGCAAAAATAGAACATCGGCTTGCTGTAACCGCAATAAGGCATTGCTTAGTTTTAAAAAAACTGTTAATTATAGATCACCTAATTGCGGTCTTAAAGTGATCTCTTCCACAACCGCACCCGCAGATAGTTTTGAAGCGGCCAGGATCATTGCTGCAATATCACCTGCTTCCATAATGCGTCCGTCTGAGTTGTCAAAATTGCCCCAGGAATCAGTTAATACAGCGCCCGGATAAACCGTAGTTACTTTAATATTCATGGGTTTTAGTTCTTCCCGCAAATTTTTACTAAAACCTGCCAGGGCAAATTTGCTGATGCTATAACTGCCTCCATTGGGGTAAGCATTTTGTCCTGCGATCGAAGATATATTGAAGATATGCCCCTTTTTTGCTTCGATCATTTTTGGTATCAATGTCCTGGTTAGATGATAAGCGCTGTATAAATTGGTGGCCAGCATTTGTTCCAATAATCCGTCTGCTTCATTATATGTGCAGCCCGGTAAGAACAGTCCGGCATTATTAATAAGAATATCGATCGATGTAGCAGTTGCCAATACCCATTTTCCAAATTGCAATACTTCTTCTTTTTTTGAAAGGTCCACCGCCATTGTATGAACGGTGCTTTTTGGATATTTTAACCGGAGTGCGGTTGCTGTTTCATCCAATGTCTTTTTATTTCGGGCGCATAAGAACAGTGTTGCGTTTTCTGCTGCAAATCCTGTTGCAAGGGCTTTTCCGATCCCCCTGCTTGCGCCGGTTATGATGATATTCATGAAAAGAAGATTAATTTAAAATTTCCATTCTCTTTACAAATTTACAATCTGTAATTTGCAATCCATCATGAATCGATACAAACATGTTTTTTTCGACCTGGACCACACGTTGTGGGATTTTAATACCAATGCCAAAGAAGCATTGGGGGAACTGTACACTATTTTTGATCTGAAACAAAAAGGAGTGGAACCCTTTGATACTTTTTATAAGCATTATATCCATCATAATGAAGTGTTGTGGGACCGATACCACAAAGGTTTTGTAACAGGAGAAGAATTGAAATGGAAAAGAATGTGGCGTACCTTATTGGAATTTAAGATCGGCGATGAAAAACTGGCAAAGGATATGAGTGCAACATTTATGGAGATACTCCCTACAAAGGCTAAATTATTTCCTCATGCCAAAGAGATACTGGATTATCTGACCAATAAAAAATATTCAATACATCTTATCACCAATGGTTTTGAAAAAGTGCAGTGGAGCAAGCTAACGCATAGCGGTATCGGCAATTATTTTACGCAAGTGATCACTTCGGAGGGAAGCAATAGTTTAAAACCTAAAAAAGAAATATTTGATTTTGCATTGAGCAAGGCCGGCGCTCTATTAAAAGAAAGTATTATGATAGGTGATAACCTGGATGCGGATATACAGGGAGCGATCAATGCCGGGATGGATTGCATTTTTGTGAATCACATCAACGCGCCGGTGCCTGATCATCCGACTTATACCATCCATCATTTAAAAGAATTGGAAGAGATATTATAATCTTGCTATCACCGTTACACCACCTTGTACTGCCTGGTTAAGGTCTACATTTATTTTGGTGCCGATCGGTAAAAGCATATCAACACGACTGCCAAATTTTATAAAACCCATTTCCATTCCCTGCTTTACCTGTTGGCCCGGTTCAAGATAATTAACGATACGTTTAGCCAGCGCGCCTGCAATCTGTTTTACTAATATTTCCGTATTGCCTTGTTTTAATACTACCGAATGGCGTTCATTTTCTGTAGAAGATTTTGGATGCCATGCCACTAAATATTTTCCTTTGTGATATTGACTGTACACCACTTCTGCTGATATAGGATTGCGGTTCACATGTACGTTAGCAGGACTCATAAAAATAGAGACCTGTAAACATTTCCCTTTAAAATATTCTTCATCAAATGTTTCTTCAATAACCACTACTTTACCATCTGCCGGGGCGATCACTGCCCTGTCATCGATCGTTAATGCACGGTTAGGAATGCGAAAAAAAGAGATTATAAAAAGGAATAAAAATAATGTCGCAAAAAATATGATCCATCCAAGTATCGGAACCAGTACGCTTAAAAAATAAAAACTGATCAGGTTGATGGCGCCAAATACCAGTCCGCAAATAGCAATCGTTCTATATCCTTCTTTATGAATTGTCATGTTTGAAATTTGAGCGGCAAATATACTTAGAAGCTGCAAGTTTTGAGCCAATAATCACAAGAAGCAATAAATATATAACCATACAACGGGCGTAGCGATCAATAAAGAATCAAAACGATCTAAAAATCCTCCATGGCCAGGCATTATAGAGCCGCTATCCTTTATATCGGCCATCCGTTTTAATTTACTTTCCAGCAGATCGCCCAGTGTTCCAAAAACGGCACAAAGAGTTGCAATAGCGATCCAATCTTTTACAGGAACAACTTTAGCAACAGGGATATAGTATCCCAATAATGCGATCACTATGATACAAAGCAGGCCGCCTCCGGCTGTTCCTTCCCAGGTCTTTTTAGGAGATATTTTAGAGAAAGGTGTTTTACCAATGAGTGATCCAACCACATATGCCATCGTATCATTTATCCAGATAGAAAAAATAATGGCGCATGGAAATAAATAAGTAGGTACAGATACGGTAAGGTCATTTTTATTAATACCTGTTCCAAATTGGATCATCATTAATACCGGCATTGTGATATAGGGCCATCCATAAAGCAGTCTTGAACCAACACGTTTCCCATAGATGTTCTTCATTAATCCCACAAACTCATACCAGCATCCAAAATGAATAATGGTGAATAATATTACGAGGCTCCACTTATTAATGAATAATCCACTTAACATTACCACCACAAAAACGGCTGCCGTTAATGAACGTGTTCTTAAAGTTTGAAGATGCAATGCCATTCTAATGAAAAATTAATTGAGGTTCTTTAAATGTTCGCTGTTATTCTCAAACGGATTTTGATAATTGTAACCGGGGATCAATACTTCTTCTCCCGGATGATCAATATCTTTTTTACAAACTTTTTCAAAGAGAATAAATAAAATGATTATCACGATAAGACTTACAGCCCCGCTCCATAATGGAAAAGTCGGGTCTGTGTCAGAGGTCACTGCAGTGCCGCTTCGCGCGGCAATATAGATACTGGTTACCGCAATGGCGTTATTCGTAAAATGCCCGACGATATTCAACCATATATTTCCGGTGCGGTAATACATCCATCCTAAGATAAAACCCAATGCAGCACGACTTAAAAATCCTAAATAAGAACCATGTACGGCGCTGAAGATAACAGCCGTGATGATCACCGCAAATACAGGTGCTTTAAACCAGCGGGATAATAAATTTTGCAGACCTCCGCGAAAAAAAGTTTCTTCAAAAACGGCCGGCAAAAATGCCATGATGATCAACGAAAGAACATAATCGCCCACCGTTTTCATTTGCGTAAATATAGCTACCTGTTTGTCGTACCCTTCTTCTGCTTCCTTAAAATGCTGAAGCGTTGCTTTAGAGAAAGGAAGCTTTTCTGTTAACTGCGAAAGTACATCGGATAGGGGAAGGCAGGCGATCATTATCGCTGCAGCAATAAGGATCTCCGGTATCGTAATGCTGCGCGTAAACCCTAAATGAGTAAATGGTTTTTTATGGCATACCAGCGCATAAAAGATGACCGGTAAAAAAAATAAAAACAGCGTTGAGATGAATTGTACCCACATTAGCAGTGTTGCATTTGCCGGGGTTAAAAGATTGTCCATCAATTTCGCGGAAGAACCGCTTTTAAGGTCTGCCAGGTTTATCTTTTCCAATAATGGTATAATGCTTGCAATGGTTCCTGTTACTACTCCGGCACCAACAAATGCAATAAAAATAGCCATTTGAGCGGTGTACGAATATTGTTTGGTAGAGGGATATGACATGCAGTATAATTATAAAGGTGTAAATTTACAGCCAATTTCTAAGATGACGGCGGTTAGTTGCTCATCATCTTTATAAACAACTATTTAATAATGCCCAATATCGGCCCCATACAATTACCGGAATTCCCGCTGTTGCTCGCACCTATGGAGGATGTGAGCGATCCGCCATTCAGGGTGGTATGTAAAGACAATGGCGCCGATGTGATGTTCAGCGAATTCATCAGCAGCGAGGGGTTGATACGCGATGCGATAAAAAGCAGGCATAAACTGGATTTTAGTGAAGAAGAACGTCCTTTTGCGATACAGATATTTGGTGGCGATGAAGAAGCGATGGGGATGAGCGCACGAATATGCGAAACCGTAAACCCTGATTTTGTAGATATCAATTTTGGCTGCCCGGTAAAAAAGGTAGTATCTAAAGGTGCGGGAGCAGGTGTGTTAAAAGATGTTCCGTTGATGATTCGTCTAACCGAGGCCGTTATTAAAGGAACAAAATTACCTGTTACGGTAAAAACAAGATTAGGCTGGGATGATAACACTAAAAATATTGAAGAAGTAGCAGAACGTTTGCAGGATATTGGCATTGCTGCGTTGAGTATTCATGGAAGAACAAGATGTCAATTATATAAAGGAGAAGCCGATTGGTCATTGATCGCGAAAGTGAAGAACAATCCCCGCATCAAAATACCCATCTTCGGAAATGGCGATATTGATAGTCCGCAAAAAGCATTGGAATATAAGAATCGTTATGGAGTAGATGGTATCATGATCGGCCGTGCTGCTATTGGTTATCCGTGGATATTCAGGGAAATAAAACATTATCTGCAGACGAAAGAATTATTGGCGCCACCAACATTGGAAGAGCGTATTGTAGTTTGTAAAAAGCATCTGCAAAAATCAATTGAATGGAAAGGTCCAATTGTTGGTATCAATGAAATGCGCCGGCATTATACCAATTATTTAAAAGGATTGCCTGGTATTAAAGAGTTTCGCCTGAAGTTGGTGACACTAAGTTCTCCGGAAGAGATCAATGAAGTACTGGATACAATCAGCCAACGTTATGAAGGATATTCTTTTGAAAGATTGCCGATAGAAATTATCAATTACCACGAGAATTGTCCGTTGTAAGATCAGGATAAATTTACCACCGCGCCTGCTAGCTGGCACAATATCCCGATCAATAAGCCTGCATAAATTTCTTTTGAAGTATGATCACTCACGATCAGTCGCGCGGTACATACCACACCTGCAATTAAAATAGCAATAAATAGCGGGCCGGTCATCAGCATATTGTGTTGTTCCATTACTACCAAAAACAATCCGATTATCCCGCCCATGGCAATAGCATGCATGCTTACTTTATAATAGATGTTAGCGATCAATGCCGCAGAAGATGAAATGAATACACCAAACATAAACGAAACCAATATTCTTGGAATATCGGGTTGTTCGCGTAAAGAATAGTAGGACCAGAAAAAAAATATCATCGAAGTGATATATAGTAACACCCTGTCTTGCTGCTTGCGAAAGAAGATCGATTCAATAAATCCTAAACCTTTTAAAAGCAATACCGCAATGAATGGGAACATGATCGCATTTATGATCACTTGTACCAGCACCCTGCTTTTGGAAAACCCATTGAGGTAAGCGTGGTCGCCAAATCCTGTGAAATAACTTGGGTGGATATATATTAAAAAATATGCGGCATACAACGGAATAAATAGGGGGTGAAAAATATAGGATAGAATATGCGCGAAAAAACGAATTGGTGCGGGCTGTTTATCGGTCGTCGGTCGTCCGTTGCCGGTCGTCAAGGTCAGTTGGTCCATTATAATTCTTTTCTTAAACGTGCTACAGGAACATTCAATTGTTCACGGTATTTGGCAACAGTTCTGCGTGCGATGTTGTATCCTTTTTCCTGTAATAGTTCTGTGAGGCGTTCATCGCTTAGCGGATGTTTTTTGCTTTCTCCTTCTATCAGGTCGCTCAATATTTTTTTAACTTCGCGGGTGCTCACTTCTTCACCGCTGTCTGTTTGCAAACTTTCACTGAAGAAGAATTTCAACCGATAGGTGCCAAATTCTGTTTGTACAAATTTGCTGTTGGCAACACGACTTACCGTACTAATATCCAACGCTGTTTTTTCAGCGATGTCTTTTAATATCATCGGTTTTAATTCTGTTTCATCACCGGTAATAAAAAAATCGTGTTGATATTCCATGATGGCGTTCATGGTGCTTAATAAGGTATGTTGCCGTTGTTTAATGGCATCAATGAACCATTTGGCCGCATCAATTTTTTGTTTGATAAAAAGTACCGCTTCTTTTTGACGCTTATCTTTTTTACTTCCGCGTTCATAGTCTTTCAGCATATCACGGTATCCTTCGCTGATACGAAGGTCGGGCGCATTCTTACTATTCAATGTAAGCTCTAACTTCCCAACATTATTGAAGATGAAAAAATCGGGTATCACATATCCTTCACCGTTATGTCCTTCACTGATATTACCTGCCGGTTTTGGATTTAATTTGATGATCTGGTTGATCACCTCTTTCAGTTGATCATCCGTTATGTTTAATCCGCGCTGTATCTTTTCGTAATGCTTCTTGGTGAACTCATCAAAATACTTTTCCAGTATTTTAACGGCGAGCGCTACCTGTTCACCATCTTCCAATTTTCTTTGTAATTGGATCAATAAACATTCCTGCAGGTTTCGGGCGGCTACACCAGGCGGGTCGAAGAGCTGGATCTTTGCAACCAATTCCGCTAACTCTTCATCGGTGGTCATTATATTCTGTCTGAATGCAAGATCATCTACAATAGAAGATAATTCTCTTCTTAAATAACCATCATCATCCAGGTTACCAATGATCTGTTCCGCTATTTTATGTTGCCGGTCACCAAGGTTCAGCATCCCTAATTGCTCTAACATCAATTCATTAAAACCTGTTTCTACCTTATGCGGTATTACCCTGTCGTCATCCTGTTCAGGATAATTATCATCTCTTAGTTTATAATCGGCTATTTCATCATCTCCATCCTGTACATATTCGCTGATATCTATTTTTTCAAATTCATCATCCGGCGCTTCCGTTTCAAATTCTTCCGCATCGCCATCAAATTCATCTACTATTTCTGTTTCGTCTTTTACTTCTTGTCCTTCTTCACCTGCTTCCAATGCCGGATTTTCTTCCAGCTCTTCTTTGATCCTGTCTTCCAATATAGCAGTAGGCACCTGCAACAATTTCATGAGTTGAATTTGTTGAGGAGATAATTTCTGTAAAAGTTTTTGGTGTAACCCTTGACTCAGTGACATATGTAGCTATTTTTTTACCCGATCGCGAGAATTTTATTTAGCATAGCTCTCACGATCTTATGTTGTAAATTTACATACAAACAAAGGGTAAAAGTGAAGTCAAAAGCCATTTTTTTATTTTCTTGCATGATTTTTGTGGGGAGGGCCGCTTTCTGCCAGGATTCTACCCATGCAATGCCGGGTTTATTCCCCCTGACAAGCCGGGTATTTTCTTTAGATAAAGGGTCAACAGCTACTTCACAACCGCTGATCATCTTATCTCCAAATTATTATGCGACCCAATTGGGATTTTTTTGCAAAGAGGAGATCCGGTTTGAAAAGGCGACGAAGATCCCTTTCAAATTCAGATTAGGGAGTGTGGGTGAATGTGATTGGCTGGAAGGGAAAACAAAAGTTGACAGATGACCGTTATTCGTTGACAATAACAAGATCTAATGACTGTCATCTGTCGGCTGACAACGGTCAACTGTTCTAATCAGAGCCGCGCATCTTATCTAATAATTTATTTAATAGTTTGGCATCTGCAACGGAAAGCATTTTGGCGATATTGTCCAATTTTTCTTCCTCTTTATCTATGGCGACTAATAATTTTTGCCCTTTTGCCGTGATGGTAATATCCACCAGGCGCTTGTCTGATTTACAGGGTACTTTTTTAACCAATCCTTTGATGAGCAACCGGTCTACAATGCGACTGGTGTCACTCATTTTATCAAGCATGCGTTCGCGTATCTGTAAAGTAGACAAGGGCGAATGACTGCCTCTTAAAATACGGAGAATATTAAACTGTTGACTGGTGAGGTCCCAGTCCTGAAGCACTTCTTTAGTTTGCTCCGTTACCCAGTTATAGGTATAAATAAGATTGACGATCGTTTTGTGATACTCATTTTTGAACTTCGACTGATTAATGTCTTTTTCGATTCCCATAGGTGTACGTGTTTACGGTTTATTTATTGTTCTTCTGCTATTCTTCCCATACGCTTACGCCTTCGCTGCAATTGGCGCAAATATCAATGTTCTTGCGGCTTTTCATCAGTTCTCCTCTAAACTGTTTGTAATTATCGTTATTCCATACTTCTTTAAAAGATTGATTTTTTAAATTACCCAGACGGTGCATTGCATCTTTATCAAAACAACAAGGCACCACTAATCCGTCCCATGTGATTACATTGGAATGTTGCAGTTTCCAGCAACGGTTGGCTAATTTATTTTTAGCGCTATAAGTGCCATCCGTATTTTTTCGATAGCGACTGTATTTATCAATATCCGGGATCAGTTTGTTTGGATCATTCTCATAGTCATATACCTGTGCCGTTTTAAAACGTACTTCATCCACACCTACTTCTTTTGCCAATCGTTTGATATCTTCTATTTGATGCTCGTTGGGTTTTACCACTAAGAACTGAAAGAATACAAAAGGTGTTTTACTTTTTAATTCTTTTTTCCATTTCATGATATTTCTTGCGCCTTCCAAAACCTTATCAATATTGCCTCCAACGCGGTATTGTTTGTACACATCCTGGGTTGTGCCGTCGATCGAAATGATCAATCGATCCAACCCGCTTTCTACGGTTTTTTTTGCCACCGCATCAGTGAGATAATGGGCATTGGTAGAAGTAGCCGTATAGATCTTTTTAGAAGCGGCATATTTTACCATCTCCAAAAAATCGGGATTTAAAAAAGGCTCACCCTGGAAATAAAAAATGAGGTAGAGGATCTCTTTATGAATATCATCAATTGTACTACGAAAAAAATCTTTTTCCAGCATTCCTGTCGGGCGGGTAAAAGCACGTAACCCGCTCGGGCATTCAGGGCAACGAAGATTGCAACTGGTGGTAGGTTCAAATGAAATAGAAATAGGATAACCCCATTGCACCGGTTGTTTCAATACACGGCTAACCTGGAAACTCGTCCATACTTTGGTCGCGTTCCACACACGCTTCACCGTTAGTTTGCGCAAAAAGTTGATACTATCGTTTAGATTGAATTCGGGCATGTTTTGGTATTCGGATAATTCTGTAGTACAAATTTAATCGAATTCATAACGTAAGCAGTATCCGGTAAAAAGAAATACCGAACTTCACCCTTCAAAGGGCAGATATGAGTGAAATTGAGCCGGAAATAAGGGCTTTTTTAATACGGATCGTACAAACGATATCCATGGGTATCCTATGGCTCTTGCTGAATATGACCTTTGGCATATACTTTTCCCTCGCTTTTTTCGAGGGGCACCCAACAATTGGCAATTATATTTACTATGTGTGTTTTTTGATCAGCCTGGCTGCTCTCATCTTTTATTTTATTAAAAAATGGAAGGATCATCTTTGATCAGTGGTGATGGGCGGCAGTTGTATGCCTGGTTTGGCGGCAAAGCCGGTGATTATATAAATGGGCAGATACGATGGAAATAACGGCTATCGCCAGGAACCAATATTCCAGCGATGAGAAGAATTGTTTTAATACCAAAAAGATAAAACCCGTATAAAAAATACACAACGGCAATAAAGAACGGTGATGTTTGGTATATCCGTGGCGCAACGCAAAAGAGCCGATCAAACAGGCCAGCGCGATCATTCCCCATTCAAAAAAAGCATTGTGTAATAGATTAATTCCGAAGAAAGGCAAGGTAGAGATAAGTACCGGCAATATAGCGCAATGGATGGCACAGGCAACAGAAGTTGCGATACCTAAAGCGTCCCAGTTTATTTTTTTACGCATCGTTTATCGGAGGACAAATATACTGAATTTGCAATGATGTTGCAAAATATATAATCATATTTATCCAATCACATTCTTCCATCGTAGCTTTGCAAAAAATAAGGGATGAAGAACAAGCTATTGATCTACGGAGTTTTTTTTGTGCTGCTGTTTACCGGCTTTTGTTTGTTAATTTCCAAGTACACCGATTTTTTTCAATCCAACCTGGGTGTGATCAATAATAATATCCAGCCTTTTTCTTTTACCGATCAAAACGGAAAATCTTTTACCAATAAAAATGTGGAAGGAAAAGTATACGTAACAGAATTCTTCTTTACCACCTGCAAAGCGATCTGCCCGAGAATCAATGCCAATATGCGCCGCGTGTATGATGCATTTAAAGATGACAGCAATTTTGTAATACTATCTCATACCTGCATGCCTGAAACAGATAGTGTACCGGTATTAAAAAGATACGAGTATAAAATGCTTACCGGAAACCTGGTGGAAGGAGAAGATGGTGTATACGAGATCGATAAACTTAAAACAGATACGTCTAAAAATACATTACCGGCAACTTATAAGACCAATTGGTTTTTTGTAACCGGTGATAAAGCCGCTTTATACAGTATGGCGCGCCATAGTTATATGATCGATGATAACCGCATCGATACTACACAAACGATCGGCGATCAATTTTTACATACCCAACTTTTTGCATTGGTAGATAAACAAATGCGGGTGCGAAAAATATACGATGGCTTAAAAGAGGAGGAGGTGCAGGAATTGATGAATGATATAAAAGATCTTTTAAAAGAAAAATCAGTACAGGTATCCGGAGTGAGTAATGGGTGGAGCAATACTCCTAACTAAGGAACAGGCAAAAAAGAAACAAGGCACAAGTTAGCAGTGTTCTAACTTGTGCCTTGTCTTATTGTACCTTGAATTCTTTATGCAAGCATTGTAACCGGATTCTCTAAGTATTTCTTCAATGTTTGTAGGAAAGCCGCACCCACAGCGCCATCCACGCTTCTATGATCGCAACTCAATGTCAAACGCATTACATTGGTAGTGCCAAAGCCTTCGCCTTTTTTAACAACGATCTCTTTGATCTTTCCAACTGCAAGGATCGCACTATCCGGAGGATTG
>Ga0206889_1001_pt1:127500-149430 | contig 149430 bp, 147 predicted proteins | sample Alteio_BWOrgHeat_57_FD_153245 | JGI IMG/M metagenome (GOLD analysis project Ga0206889, IMG submission 153245) | Enriched cells from forest soil in Barre Woods Harvard Forest LTER site, Petersham, Massachusetts, United States - Alteio_BWOrgHeat_Nextera5 ... | reverse complement strand
TTTTGGCAATACTATCATCACTCACCATAACGGGAACGCCTATATCACCTCCTTCACGGATGCTTTGTACCAATGGGATTTGTCCTAAGAAAGGAATATCAAATTCTTCCGCCAGGTTCTTGCCTCCGTCTTTCCCAAAAATATAATATTTATTATCCGGCAATTCTTCCGGGATAAAGTAACTCATGTTTTCAACCAGTCCGATCACCGGTACTTTTAATTGTGCTTGTCCAAACATGGCAATACCTTTTTTAGCATCCGCCAATGCGATCGTTTGTGGAGTAGTAACAACAATGATCCCTGTAACAGGAACCGTTTGGACGATCGTTAAATGAATATCTCCCGTGCCCGGCGGCATATCAATTACTAAATAATCCAGCTCGCCCCAATCAACATCACTTACAAACTGGCGGATCGCACTGCTAACCATTGGTCCGCGCCAAACCACTGCCTGCTTTTCATCGATCAACAAACCGATGCTCATTACTTTAATGCCAAATTGTTCGATCGGTACGATCATTCCTTTTCCATTGACATCTTTCATCAATGGTCTTTCTCCACGGATACCAAACATGATATGCTGACTCGGTCCGTAAATATCTGCATCCATCAAACCAACCTTTGCGCCATTTTGAGAAAGAGCCAATGCTAAATTAGCGGCAACACTGCTTTTACCTACACCGCCTTTACCACTTACTACAGCGATGATATTTTTTACTCCACTTAAAACAGTCTTGGCATCTTTCCGGTTAGAACTTGTGTTGCTGGTGAAATTTACAGTTACAATAGCCTCTTTATTCACCAATAGTTTTACGGCGTTGATACAGGCATTTTGTATCATTTCCTTCATCGGGCAGGCCGGAGTAGTTAATATTACGGTAAATGATACGTTATTATCATTAATGATAATATCCTTTACCATATTAAGGGTAACAAGGTCTTTGCCAAGATCTGGTTCCTGCACATTGCCCAGCGCTTTCAGTATATCTTCTTGCGTCATTTCAATTAATTGTTAAAAAGCCTTCGATTGCTGCAAAATTAAACATTGAGCACCTTATTTTGCTTACTAATTAAAGAATGTTGAATATTTTTGCAGACGGGGTTTATTAAGAGCTCTTATAATTGAATGAAGCATTTTCTACGATATATATTTTTTAGTCTTCTTTTTTCGCCGGTAGTTGCCCATGCCCAGTTTGAATCGTTCAAAGATTCTGTGGTGGAATTATACGGGGTTGTAATGACGGCAGATAGTTTACAGGCTGTTCCTTCAGCAAGTATCGTGATCAAAGGACAGAACAGGGGTACTTTCAGTAATGATCAGGGTGTTTTCAGTATTGTAGCCTTAAAAGGGGATGTTATTGAATTCTCCAGTGTAGGGTTTAAACCTAAAACTGTGACCATCCCTACCACACTTAAAGGAAATCAATACAGCATTGTACAGTTGATGGTTACGGATACGGTTTACCTGGCGGCTACTATTATTCGTGCCAGACCAAGCAGGGAGCAATTTGAGCGGGATTTTTTAAATACAAAAGTGCCGGATGACAACCTGGAGATCGCCCGTCAAAATATAGATGAATCCAAACGCCGCATATTATTAGCTTCTTTGCCGGCAGATGGCAGGGAAGCGGTGAAAGGCTATTTGAACGGGCAGTCAGCGAGATATTATTATGCAGGACAAGCGGCACCTCAAAATATTTTTAACCCATTTGCATGGAGCCAGTTTATCCAGGCATGGAAAAGGGGCGACTTTAAAACGGGTTCTCAAACACAGTATAAATATAATCCGGCTACGGATCCTAATAATCCCGACAATCCCGAAAATTCAATCAATAGCGGTAAGGATATCGGGCATTAAGATTCTATCATTAAAGCCGCATCTTATTTATTAATTGATTTTCTTTGTATCAAATTGAATAGCATTGGTACATCCTTCAGCAGATAATCGTTCTCCCATTAAATCCAAGATATTCCTGATCGGGTTCATGGGCAGTGGTAAAACACATTGGGCAAGATTATTATCCTCGGCATATCAATTGTCGTATGCTGATCTGGATGATGTTATTGAAAAAGAACAGCAAAAAAAGATCGCTACTATTTTTGCTGAAAAAGGAGAACCTTATTTCAGAGAGATAGAATCAAAAGTACTTCGTTCTTTTTTGGAGGAGCAAAACTGTATCATTGCCTGCGGTGGCGGTACGCCTTGTTATCATGATAATATGCAGTGGATGAATGAAAATGGGATCACGGTTTATTTAAAAGATAGTCCTGCTGTACTTGCTAAAAGATTAATAAAAGAAAAAAGCCATCGTCCTGTTTTGATGGATATTGCTGATAATGAATTGGAAAATTTTATTGCCGGTAAATTAAAAGAGAGAGAATCTTTATACAACCAGGCAAAAATAATCCTGGAGGAAGAAACGCTTACTGTTCAACAATTGGCAGATACCATTTTCAATACCTGATCCTATTACATATGCATAAAAAATTTCTGATCATCGCGGCATTGTTGGGAGGCCTTTCTGTTATACTCGGTGCTTTTACAGCACATGAGTTAAAAGAAGTGTTAACTGTGCAATCGTTGTCAATGTTCGAAACAGGTGTTCGTTATCAATTCTATCAAGTGTTTGCATTGTTTGCCGTGGGGATTTTATATAAAGAATTTACCAATAAATGGATCAGCAGAAGTGGTATACTTTTTTGTTTGGGAATATTTTTTTTCAGCGGCTCTCTGTATTTTCTGGCCTTCTTTCCTGATCTGATAACACCCGGGTTTAAATGGTTCTACCTGATAACGCCATTAGGGGGCTTGTGTTTTATTCTTGGTTGGATATTCCTGGCCATCGGCTTATCTAAAAAAGATAGTCACATCCATTGATTTAACGTGTATAACTGGGCTTCCCGCAACCCGATAAACATATGGTTTTCTATATCTTTGTAAACAATGGCAAATAAAATCAAACCTGCTAAATCCAAAGCGCCGGAGAAGGAAGCAATACCTACCGAAACCGAAGAAAAGGTAGAAGTAAAACAATTGCTGAAGGACGAACGCACCCATAAGATCACCGGTGTTCTTTGCTTGCTTATTGCCTTTGTATTATTCATTGCTTTTACTTCTTATTTATTTACCTGGAACGACGATCAGGACAAAGTCATTAACCAGGGCTTTCGTTTATTGCTGGCCAATGATGTTAAGGTGACCAACCTGTTGGGAACCTTTGGCGCTTTCATTTCTGATTTTTTTATACGGAAAGGATTCGGTGTTGCCTCTTATCTTATTTGCACTTCATTTTTTACGATCGCTATTAACCTGATCTTTGGCAAAAAAGTTTTTTCTGTTTCACGTAATATAAAATACGTTGTCATTGGATTGATCACATTAAGCGTAGCTTTTGCGGTTGCCTTTAACGGCAAACAATTTTCATGGGGTGGCTATGTAGGGGATGTGTCAAGAGATTGGTTATACCGGATGATCGGCGAATTGGGAACTATAGCAACCTTGATCGTAGCAATAACTGCTTATATCATCTGGCGTTTTAACCCGGTGTTTACATGGCCGGAAAAAAAGATCATTTCTGCAAATACAGAACCAATAACAGCTGTTGAAAATAATGAAGAAAATATTGCTGAAGAAGATGTTCCGGAAGAATCGGGCGGCAATCGATTGAAAGGAGAGAGTAATGCATTGGTTGTTCCATTGCAGGTAAATCCTGCTCTCACGCATGATATAAAAGTAGTAGAAAAAGATACACCCGAAGGATCAATACAAGGTGGACAATCGGTTGAATTAAGTTCGGCAGCTGTTGTTACACCACCAACAGTTTCAGTTCCACAACCTTTATATGATGATACGGAAGGATTGGAACTGGAGATAAAATCGGTTCCTGAAAAACCAGTAGAAGTTGCTGCGGCTATCCTTGCTAAAAATCCAACGGCTAAACCATACGATCCGATCCTTGATCTGAAAGATTATAAATTTCCAACACTCGACCTGCTGGCGAATCACGGAAGTGATAAGATCGTACAGGATGCAAATGAACTGGAGAATAATAAGAACCAGATCATTAATACATTGAAGAATTATGATATCGCCATTCAAAAGATATCTGCAACGGTTGGCCCAACTGTTACTTTATACGAGATCATTCCTGTTGCCGGTGTTCGTATCTCTCGTATCAAGAACCTGGAAGATGATATTGCATTGAGTTTGGCTGCACTGGGTATTCGTATCATCGCGCCGATACCGGGTAAAGGAACGATCGGTATTGAAGTTCCTAATACGAAGAAGAGCATGGTTAGCATGCGCACATTATTATCTTCAGAAAAATTTCAGAAAAGTGATTTCTCTTTACCGATCGCGATTGGTAAGAAGATCGACAACGAAAATTTTATTGTAGATCTCGCAGCTATGCCGCATTTATTGATGGCAGGTGCGACCGGTCAGGGTAAATCGGTTGGATTGAATGCTATTCTCGTTTCATTATTATATAAGAAACATCCGTCGCAATTAAAGTTCGTATTGGTAGATCCAAAGAAAGTGGAGTTGAGTATCTATCGCACCATCGAAAAACATTTCCTGGCAAAATTACCGGGTGAAGATGAAGCGATCATTACGGATACCAAAAAAGTAGTACATACGTTGAATGCATTGTGTATTGAAATGGATAATCGTTACGATTTGTTGAAAGAAGCTGGTTGTCGTAACATAAGAGAATACAATGAAAAATTTGCTGCACGTAAATTGAACCCGGAGAAAGGGCATCAGTTCTTGCCATTTATAGTTTTAGTAGTAGATGAGTTTGCGGATCTTATTATGACAGCAGGTAAAGAAGTGGAAATGCCGATCGCTCGTTTAGCGCAGTTAGCAAGAGCCGTGGGTATACATTTGATCATCGCCACACAACGTCCGAGTGTAAATATTATTACGGGTACCATCAAAGCGAACTTCCCGGCGCGTATAGCCTTTAAGGTTAGTAGCAAGATCGATAGTCGTACTATTTTGGATGCAGGTGGTGCAGAGCAATTGATAGGGAAGGGAGATATGCTCATTAGTTATAATGGTGAGCTCGTTCGTTTGCAATGTGCTTTTGTAGATACACCTGAGGTAGATAAGATCGTAGATTTTATCGGTGCGCAACGTGGTTATCCGCAGGCATTCTTGTTACCTGAATATGTGGATGAAAAAGAAATGGAAGGAAGAGACTTTGATTCCAATGATAAAGATCCTTTGTTTGAAGATGCTGCACGGTTAATTGTTTCCAGCCAGGTGGGTAGTACTTCTTTATTGCAACGCAGAATGAAACTTGGTTATAACCGCGCCGGCCGTTTAATGGATCAGTTGGAAGCTGCCGGTGTGGTAGGAGCGAACCAGGGAAGCAAAGCAAGAGATGTATTAATTAAAACAGATGCTGATCTGCAACAGTTCCTGAGTACAATCTAATTGATATGAAAAAAGGATTCTTACTTGTACTCTCCATGCTGTTTTCGTTTTGTCTATTTGCACAAACTGCACATAAAATAGTTACTCCTGCAAAAGTTCGGCCGGTTGTCTACGGGCAATTAACACTTACTGCACCCACCAATAAAATGGGATATATCGTTGCTTATGATTCAGCAGGCAACGAAGCGTGGAATGTAAGGATATACAAAGTGCACTACAATGTGTTCATCGAAAAAGATGTGCAGGGGGTATATATAAATAGCATACAGCTTAGAAAGGATAATCTTTTGATAAGAAATGACACTGACGAAGATTATCTATTGGATCTGAAAACATTGGCGGTAACCAAATTATCTTTTTAGTGTAGCAATTATTCTAACACTTTTTCCATCTGCACGCTGCGCGACCCTTTGATAAGTATAGTTGAATCTTTAAAGTGCTGTTTATTGAACCATTCTTTTGCTTCGGATGAAGTTGAGAAGTTGATATACGGATTTTTGATCTTGCTAAAATCTCCGCCAACCAATACTACGGCCTTCCATTCGTAATTAGCGATCATATCGAGCAACGCTTTGTGTTCGGCCAGGCTTTCCTCTCCCAGTTCCATCATACCGCCGAGCAATAATATTTTATCATTGCCTTCCATTTTTGCAAAATTATCGATGGCGGCATTCATGCTGCTGGGATTTGCATTGTATGCGTCCAGTATAATTTTGTTGCCATCTTTTTCTATCAATTGTGAACGGCTGTTGGATGGGGTATAATGCTCTAATGCAGTTTGTATCTTCTCTTCCGGCACTTTAAAATAGTTGCCGATGGTAATCGCGGCAAGTGCATTGGGTAAGTTATAATCACCAACGAGTTTTGTTTCTATACTTGTCAGGCTCATTCCTTTTGTAATGGTCACGCCTAAAAATTCCGCATGATTATTAATGACCTCGCCTGTAATATCCGCATTAGTAGTTCCATAACTTATAATAGTTGGAACTCCCTTGCTCATCTCTTTTAAATAAACATAATCATTCATGATAAAGGCAGTCCCATTATTTGCTCTCAAATAATCAAACAATTCGCCTTTCCCTTTTTTAACACCTTCTTCTCCGCCAAAACCTTCCAGGTGTGCCTTACCAATATTGGTAATGATGCCATGTGTGGGCATGGCATATGTGCAATATCCTTCAATTTCTTTTTGGTGATTGGCACCCATTTCTATAACTGCTATCTCCGCATCTTTTTGAACAGATAAAATAGTGAGGGGTATGCCGATATGATTATTCAGATTACCTTTAGTAGTATATGTTTTAAAAGTGGAAGACAATACTTCGTGTATCAATTCTTTCGTCGTGGTTTTTCCATTGCTGCCGGTGATAGCGATAAAAGGGATATGGAATTGTTGGCGATGGTATTTGGCAAGATCCTGTAGCGTTTGTAAAGCATCTGTTGCTTGAATGATCCTTTCATCATTAAAACCAACTGCTTCATCCACTATTATAAAAGCAGCGCCTGCATCCAATGCCTGTTTAGCAAACAGGTTGCCATTGAAATTGGGCCCTTTCAATGCAAAAAAGATATCTCCCTTCTTTAGCTTTCTTGTATCCGTTTGGATAGAAGGATGTTGGAGATAGAGTGTGTATAGTTCCTGTATTAGCATAGATCAAAAATAAGCTATACCGGATTGTTATGCATAAAAAAACGGCTCATAATGATGAGCCGTTTCAAATATTATAAGAAGAAAATTATTTCTGTCTGCGTGAAGCAAAGATGTTACCATCTTTAAATCCTTCACCTTCAGGAGCGCCGGTGTATTCCTGAGCGCAACGGAAACCGATCGTGCTTGAAGATTGTTCTTCTTCAAGAAAACGGCGTGTTCCCGGAGACAACCAATAAGGTCTGTCATCCCAGCTACCACCTTTATATACTCTTGAACGATCACTGATAAGAGTAGTAACACCATATTCGTAGAAAGTGCCGGTCAATGAATCACCATCCATATAGTTCAACCCATTATTGCGTTGGTAGTTACGACGGTTCTTTGTTTCGTCATCTCCTACATCCACTTTTTTCAAACGACCTAAAGAATCTCTTTCATAATCACCGGAACCATTCTTATAGAACTTTTGGAACCTGTTACCACGGAAGTAGTTAAAATCCTGTGCATCAGAAGGAGTTAACGGTCTGTACACATCACCCACCCACTCGTTAACGTTACCGCACATATTGTACAGGTTAAATGCATTTGGATAGAATGATTTGATATTACCCGGGATAGCAGAACGGTCATTCAAACCACCCGCAACACCCATCATATCTCCGCTTCCGCGTTTGAAGTTCGCTAAGAACTCACCTTGCCAGTCACCTCTGCGGTTATCGCGTAATCCGTTAGGATTTTTGCTCCATGAATAAATTTGTTGATTGCTTTCCAACTCTTCACCGGTCTTACCTTCTTTTTTACGTGGACTAGGGTTTTGAGCTACTAAACCATATGCAGCATATTCCCATTCTGCTTCTGTAGGCAGGCGATAACCAAGGTTTAAGATACCATCTTCAACGGTAACAGTTGCTCTTGGTTTACCACTTACATCCTGAAGGTCAGATTGTTTTGGTTTGCTTTTATTTTGGATCAATGCAGGGTTCAATAAATAAGAATCAGTATTGAATGTCGCATCAGCGCCTCCGCCTTTCATTTCTTTTTTCGCGAAATCCTGTTTAAGGTATCCTTTCTGCATCAGGTTCAATTCGTTCACCCTATCTGTTCTCCAGATACAAAAATCGCGGGCCTGCAACCAGGATACACCAACTACAGGGTAAAAGTTATAAGCAGGGTAGCGGAAGTAATATTCAACGTATGGCTCATTGTAAGCCAATTCCTGGCGCCAGCATAAGGTATCAGGCAATGCCCTGTTCATAATAGTGGTATCACCACTAAATGTATTTTGAAGCCAGTAGATATATTCACGGTAGTGAACATTCGCTACTTCTGTTTGATCGATAAAGAATGAATTCACCGTTACGCGCTTAGGAACATTATTCCAGTCACCCATAACATCTTCGTCCTTGGCACCCATTAAGAAAGTACCACCCTGAACAAAAACCTGTCCCGGACCGGCTTTCGGATATTTCAGTTTGTTCACATGGAAATTACCCATGGTCTTATCGTCATAATTCCATCCGGTAACGGAAGATTTTTCTTTAGGCTTACTACAGGCGCCTAAAAGAAGGGCCAGTGAAGTAACAGCCGAGATCATGACAGTTTTACTGGAAAATAAATGTTGCATAGCATTCGTTATTCGTTTCATATATTTTTTAGAACGTCAAAAATTGCCTGAAGTGGATAGGCAAATTGTAGCAGCGAATGTACTACTTTTTGCAATATAAATAGCTAAAATTAAAGTTTTTTTGCAGTATTATAACACCGTTTTATAAGGTTATTTGATTGAATGCAGGCCAGTTGCAGGATACACCGTTATTGTAACATTTTATAAAAAACGGTCTTGCTGAACCGGAATTCGCCTGATTTATTTGTTTGACATTTCTTTAAGATCGCACCCGTTTTGATTGCCTATTTGATTAAATACCCTTACTTTTACACCCAGTATTGCCATAACTCATCTGGCGAGAAGAGTTAACCTCAAATTGTAAACTGTGTAAATCCAAGTTTACCTAAACAAGTTAAGTACTAATGAAAAATGTCACATTGACGCTAATAGTCTTGGTTTTAGCAGTTGGTTTTTCTATAAATAATGTTGAAGCTCAATCCAGTTCTAATGTTGTTACTACAGCGGTTCCCTTCTTAAGAATTTCACCTGATGCCCGGGCCGGAGCTATGGCCGATGCCGGAATCGCTACTTCTTCGGATGCATATAATGCCTATTGGAATATTGCTAAAACGGCTTTTTCATCCAGCACATCAAATATTGGTCTTACGTATACTCCCTGGTTGCAAGACCTTGGTCTGAATGATGTTTACATGGTAAACGCAGCTGGTTTTTATAAACTGGATGATCAACAGGCTATAACAGGATCATTAAGATATTTTAGTTTAGGTTCTATACAGCAAACAGATCAGAGTGGTAATTCACAAGGTAAATTTCGTCCACAGGAATTTGCAATTGACGGTGGTTATTCGAGAAAATTGTCTGACAGGTTGGGAATAGGTGTAGGGCTTCGTTTTATATCTTCAAACCTGGCAACAGGGGTAGCTGTATCAAATGCTCCCACTGCACAAACCGGTACGGCAGTAGCCGGCGACATCCATATTTTTCATACTCATTTAAATGATAAAGGTGAGGGATTGAATTACGGTATAACCTTGTCAAACCTGGGATCTAAGATCTCTTATTACAAAGACGCTTCCAATAAGAATTACATCCCTGCTACATTAGCAGTTGGTGCGGCTTATACAAAAGTGTACGATATAGATAATAAAGTAACCTTTGTGGGAGAACTAAGTAAACTATTAGTTCCGGTAGATACGGCCACTACAGATGCAAGTATAACCGAGTATAATTCAAAAGGAGTTATAGGAAGCTGGTTCAGTTCTTTTTCTGCTCCGGGCGGAGAACTTAAACAGATCGATATTTCCGGTGGTGCAGAATACAGCTACCAGGATCAGTTCTTTTTAAGGGCGGGATATTTTTATGAAAATGCGAGTGCAGGGGGAAGGCAGTTCTTTACAGCCGGCGCGGGATTAAAATACAATACATTTACGCTGAATTTTTCATACCTCGTACCTTCCGGAAATGGCATTACGCGGAGCCCTTTATCTAACACGTTGCGATTTAGCTTGATCTTTGATCTGGATAAAAATGCAGCAGGCACTACTGATAAAGCAAGTCCTGCAGCAACTCCGACAGATCAATAATTTTCCACTTTTCTGTTTACATTTATATGCCTCCTATTTTGCGGAAGCTGACTAATAAAAATTCATTTCAATGAATCTACGAATTGGTTTTGGTGTTGATTTTCATCAATTGGTGGAACACAGAGATCTATGGTTAGGCGGAATTAAAATACCGCATACAAAAGGTGCGCTTGGTCATAGTGATGCGGATGTGCTTTTACATGCTATATGCGATGCAATGCTTGGTGCAGCCTGTTTGGGTGATATTGGTGTTCATTTTCCGGATACGGATGCATCGTTTAAAAATATTGATAGTAAAATATTACTTCGTAAAAGTTTTGAATTGATAACGAAACAGGGGTACTCAATCATTAATATCGATAGTTCGTTATGCCTGCAGGAACCCAAGATCAAAAAATACATACCTGAAATGCAAGCTGCCATCGCTGCAATTCTTTCTTTACAAACATCCGATGTTTCTATTAAAGCTACCACCACCGAGAAAATGGGTTTCGTAGGCAGAGAAGAGGGATTGGTAGCTTATGCTACTATTTTATTGCAAAAAATATAAGACAGTCTTTTGTTAAAATATTTTATGTTGAATTAAATTTTATTCCCATCATTAACTTTGCCAATATGCAACATTTACCAATTCGTGTAATTAATAAATCTTCCAATCCATTACCAACCTATGCTACTAACGGGGCGGCCGGGATGGATCTTCGGGCCAACCTGGAACAGGCGATCACGCTTGAGCCTTTGGATCGTTGTTTGGTACCCACAGGATTATTTATAGAACTACCCGAAGGATATGAAGCGCAGATACGACCGCGAAGCGGATTGGCGGTTAAGCAAGGCATCACCTGTTTAAATACTCCCGGAACGATCGACAGTGATTATCGCGGAGAAATAAAAGTGATCCTCATCAATCTGAGTAAAGAACCGCAGGTGATACAGCATAGCGACCGCATAGCACAAATGGTTATTAATAAAGTAGAAATGGCGGCATTATTATTGGTAGAGGAATTGGATGAAACGCTAAGGGGCGAAGGTGGTTTCGGACACACGGGTAAACACTGATCAATATAAAAATATAAGATGATGAAAGGCACAGGGTTTAAGAAAGGGAGTTGCTTTGCTATGTTGATGATAGCAGCAGCCTGGATAATGGCCGGTTGCCATACCACCCGCAAAGTGGCCAGTATACATAGTGCTTTTTCTAAAAAAGATACGAGTGCATTACTCATTGTTCGCCAGGCAGAAAGAGATTCCATACAGATGGTGCAACAAACATTGTGTAGTCTGCAAAGCAAGCGTATTGATTTTAAAACTTTTTCCGGTAAGATAAAAGTAGAGTACGAAGACAGTCATGGTAAACAACCCAACACCACTGCATATGTCCGCGTGATAAATGATAGCCTGATATGGGTATCACTTTATGCCACCGTTTTTAATATTGAAGCATTCCGCATCATCATTACAAAGGACAGCGTTATCGTATTGGATAAAATAAATAAAGAAGCGCAGATCCGTACGTTTGATTACCTGGAAGAAGTTACCGGAATACCATTGGATTATCAAACAATGCAGGATATTATAATCGGCAACCCGGTATTCATGGATAGCAATATTGTTTCTTATAAAAAATCGGGCAACCGGATATTGTTGTCAACTGTTGGAAAATATTTTAAAGACCTGCTTACCTTAACCAATGACAGTTCTTTATTATTGCTGCATAGCAAATTAGACGATGTGGATCTAACCCGCAACAGAACAGCAGATCTTACCTACGACGATTACGACAATAAAACAGGCGTAAACTTTTCTACCTACCGCGAAATAACGGTTTCTGAAAAAAACAAGTTGGACATTACGTTATTCTATAAGCAATACGACTTTAACAAAGATTTATCCATACCTTTCAGCATCCCCAAAAATTATAAAATAAAGTGATCGTTTATCTTGCAGCAGGGTAGTGTATCACACAATAATAAATTGAACGCGTGACCAGATTTTTCTTAACCTTCCTTTCTGTATTTATTCTAGGCACTGCTTCTGTCGCGCAATCTATTGTAGATAAGCAACAGGAATTAGAGCAGGAGCGTCAGCAACTAAAAGATGAGCTCGACGAAAAACAAAATTTATTAAAACAGAACAAACAGAATACCCGGCAAAACCTTAGTGATCTTGCCAGGATCAATAACAGGCTCGAAATAGAAGCAAAGCTGATCAATAACATCAGTCATCAAATAGATTTTTATGACGATAGTATCATGAAGTCTCAACAGGATGTTCGCCAGAACGAAGGATTATTGGCTACACTAAAACAGCAATATGCAAAGAGTATGGTCTACTCTTACAAGAACAGCAGCAATTCGGATTTTCTTAATTTTCTTTTCTCTGCCTATAATTTTAATGATGCCATCAAACGCATCACTTATTTGAGGAGTTATAGAAGTTACCAGGAAATGCAGGGAGAGAATATTTCAAAGACAGAACGTTTACTTCGACAGGGAATAGCACAGTTAAGCCGTAATAAGGATAAAAAGAACAATGCTTTGATGACACAAAGTAAAGAGAAGGATGTATTGGCCGATCAACAAAAAGAAAAAGCGCAGATCGTTAACCAGCTAAAGGCACAGGGAAAAGAACTGAGTGATGAAATTGCCGCCAAGAAAAAACAAATGCTGAAAGTAAGAACAGAATTGGCAACGGCTATAAGAAAAGCAAGAACAGAAGCGATCGCCAAAGCAAAAGCAGACGCCGAAAAAGCACGAAAAGAAAAACTGGCACAGGACAAATTAGATAAGTTAAACGCTAATAATAATAACGCTACCGCAAAAGTTACACCTGTAACAAAGCCGGTAGTTACAACACCTGTAGCCGCTGCAGTTCCACAACACCAGTTAGATCTTTTGCCAACGACAGCAGATGTAACTTTAAATACCAATTTTATAAACAACAAAGGTTCTTTGCCATGGCCGATCGATAAAGGTTATATCATCATGCATTATGGATTAAATGATCTGCCCGACGGACTTCAAATAGATAATGCAGGACTAACCATTGGCGGAGATATTGGCGCACCGGTAAAAGCGATCTTTGACGGACAGGTTACCGCAGTTAGCAGCATCGATGATATGCAAATGATCGTATTAAAGCATGGGGCTTATTTCAGTGCGTACAGCAATTTAACCAATGTAACTGTTTCAAAAGGACAAATGGTGCACACGGGTGATATAATAGGAAGAATGGCTACCAGTGATGAAGGGAACGGCTCTATTGATCTTATGATCAGCGATGATAAAAATAATGTGAACCCAGAGGTTTGGTTACGTCACAAGTAACTGCTGTGTGATCTGGTTGTATAGTGCTTCGTACTGTGGAACAATGATCGATATATCAAATTTGCGTGCCTGCGTTAATGCATTTTCCTTAAATTTTTTGGTAGTAGCTTCATCTTTAAAAATGCTTAAAGCATTATTGCACATATCTGCGATGTCACCGACATTACTCATATAACCCGAATAACCATTCACTACTATTTCGGGCAAACCACCGGTGTTGGTAGATATCACCGGCACTTCAGCAGCCATTGCTTCCAACGCCGCTAATCCAAAACTTTCATATTCACTCGGCAATAAGAAAAGGTCGGCAATGGGTAAGATATCTTCCATCTGCTCCTGCTTTCCAAGGAATTTGATCTTATCAAACAATGCAAATTCCCTGCAAAGAGATTCAACATATGGGCGTTCAGGCCCATCTCCCAATAAAAGTAATTTAGCCGGCATCTTTTCATTGAACGCTGCAAATATTTTTATTACATCATCCACTCTTTTTACTTTTCTGAAATTGGAAGCGTGTAAAATTATCTTTTCGCCATTGGGAGCCACCAGTTTTTTAAAAGCATCTACCGGTTTTTTATGAAAACGGTTCACGTCAACAAAATTGTGCACCACTTCTATATCTTTTTCAATCAAAAAATTTTTATAAGTCTCTTCCTTCAGGTTTTCAGACACTGCGGTCAGCATATCGCTTTCATTCATTGAAAAAGTTACCACCGGGCTATAGGTCTTATCCCTTCCAACTAACGTGATGTCCGTTCCATGAAGTGTAGTTATTACGGGGATGCGTTTTCCTTGTTTTGCTAAAATTTGTTTGGCCATATAAGCGGCAGCCGCATGCGGGATAGCATAGTGTACATGTAATAATTCAATATCATTATTAAGTATTACATCCACCATTGTGCTTGCCAATGCAGTTTCATAAGGAGGATAGTCAAAAAGAGGGTAAGTAGGCACCCGCACTTCATGATAAAAGATATTGGCATGAAAACCGCTTAGTCTTACCGGTTGCTGATAGGTAATAAAGTGAATGCTATGGCCTTTATCAGCCAGGGCTTTTCCAAGTTCTGTTGCCAGTACACCACTTCCTCCAAAAGTAGGGTAGCAAACTATAGCTATATTCATGATCTCATTTTAATAAATAATAAACAGCAAATTGCCGGTATTGTTGCAAATTACTGATTTAAAGATTGCGCGACGAACGGCACTCGTTATCTTACTGTTTAAAATTGTTATTTTTGTCGCAAGGAGCTAAATCAAGGGCACGTTTATGGAAAATACAAAACCAACTAACATTGGAAAATTACAGCCAAAGCGAGGGTTTAAAAAATTCCTTTTCACTTTAGCAGCAGGAACTTTATTGATTGGCGGTGCGATAACATACTGGGAATATTTATATATATATGACAGAGGTTATGATAAAGGCATCCTTCTTAAGTTCTCTTTAAAAGGGGATGTTATCCCAACTTATGAAGGAGTGCTGGATCGAAGGATGGGACAAGCCGGGTATTCAGATGCTGATACTTTTTTCTTTTCTGTTGCTGATAAAACTTTGGCAGATACGCTTCAAAAAACCATCGGAAAAAAAATACTGGTACATTATATTCAATATCATACGCCATTGCCATGGCGCGGAGATAATTATAATGGACGAAACCAGGAGGATGGTCAGTATATAGTTGACTCACTTATTAAGATGTAATCCCGCCTGCAAAAATTGCAGATTTTATGCCAGCAACAGAAAGATAACGGGCTTTTTATGCAGGTCTGTTTTTTCTTTCTTCCAATCCGTCACTTTCTTTGTTTTGATATATTCATTTACCGCGGTTAACTCGGCAGCAACACATATACTCGTAGCGCCATTACATGTTTTTAACAATGCTTCCATTAATTGATTGTTGCGATAGGGAGTTTCAATAAAGATCTGCGTGCAATTCTTCTTTTTAGATTCTATTTCCAGTTCTTTGATCGCTTTTATACGTGCGGTATCATCAATGGGTAAGTACCCGACGAATTGAAATTGTTGCCCGTTCATACCACTTGCCATTAGTGCCAGTAATATAGAACTCGGACCAACCAGCGGTTTGATCATTACATTCATTTCCTGTGCCAGTTCGATCAGTAACTGTCCGGGATCGGCAATACCCGGGCAACCAGCTTCACTGATGATCGCAATATTTTTTTCTTCGGCGATCTTTCTTTTAAAATTTTCGCGCTGGCCAGCCTCTTCTGATTTATGAATAGAGAACCATTCATAAGTATCTATGATGATATTCTTATCCAAACTTTTTAAAAAACGTCTTGCTGTTCTTTCATTTTCTGCAAATATCACCTGGCAATTGTTGATGGCATCCAAAACATAAGAGGGGATAGTGTTGGTGGCGGTCTCGTCCAACACGGTTGGAATTAAATAGACGATACTTTTCATAGGTCGTCTTTTACATTATATAAACTTAAGGTAGCCGCAACAACAGCATAGCTTGGGGCTAACACCCACCCGATCACAATAAATATATGCATGAAGTAAAATACAATGCCATTGCCTATTGCAAGGCCTTTGTGCCGGGTAATAAAAACAGTGCTTTGTGGAGCAGAAAGCTTATTTCGTGCGCAACTATAATCAACCATTGAAAATCCGAGGTAATAAAATTCGGTCATCAACGCGATCAATGGCGTTACCCAGCCAATCAATGGGATAAAGGTTAATAATAACAGCGTAAATGTATAAACCGTTTGCCAGGCGGCATTGCGTGAAGCTTGTTTAATGCCCCGTATCGAATCATTTAATAAAACAGAGAAGCTGAACGGCATTTCCTTTCCTTCAAGAATGGCTTCTGTTTTTTCACTCAGGTAAGAAAATAAAGGTGATCCAATAATTAAAATAAAATACTTGAATAAAGAAAAGCAGAATAATATCAATACCATATGCAGAAATACCTGCCCGAAAATAAAAAGAAACTTCAGCCAGGTGATATCCTGTATTGTTTGCATGGATTGTTTAAGCCCGGTAATGGAGAAAAGATAATCGATGGCGATACTGCTGCTTTTACTAAAGAAGTAAATACCCACTCCAAATAAGATCGCATAAATGAGACCCGGTATCAATATCCACTTCCACAAACGATGCTTTATGATAAAGCGGTGTGCCTGAAAATAACCCTGAACAGCAATTACGATTTCCTTCAGCATTTATGGCGTTTGGAGGTTTTGTGATAATTTTAAAGAGTTAAAACTACAATAAGTTGAATAAGTTAACAATTGATTTTTATGACAGGCCTGATGTGCTGCAAATTGCGCGCGAATTGATCGGTAAGATATTGGTTACAAAACTTGGCGGGAAGGTCACCAGTGGAAGAATTGTAGAAACCGAAGCATACGTTGCGATCGTAGATAAAGCATCTCATTCATATGGAGGCAAGCGAACCGCACGTAATGAACATATGTATGCCGCAGCAGGTACAACGTACGTTTATATCTGTTATGGGATACATCATTTATTCAATATAGTAACGAACAAAAAAGAGATACCGGATGCCGTTCTGATAAGGGCTTTAGAACCATTGGAAGGAATTGAAACAATGTTGAAGCGAACGGGCAAAAAGAAAGCCGACAATACACTAACAAAAGGCCCCGGAAATGTAGCTAAGGCATTGGGTATATCCAAGCGTCAGTCTGGTTTCAGTATATTAAATGACAAATTATTTATTGCAGAAGATGGTTTTATTATGAAAGATAAAAACATAACCGTCACTAAGCGCATTGGCATCGACGGAGCGGGAGATGCTGCGTTTTTACCTTACCGGTTTTTATTAAACACCAGTGCATATATAAGTGGCTCGATAAAATAAAAGAGCCCGGGTTAGCGGGCTCTTTTATTTTATGATCAATGTCAGTAAACTATTTGCTCCATTGCTTATCGATGTAATCAGTTATTGGCTGACCTTTAGCCGCACTTATTTTGCGCATGGCACCTTTTAAGGCAGGGTCTGTAAATGTTCTGTATTGTTCCGGGATCTGTTTGCTGAATTTGATGATATCATCGATTCCCTTCTCGATTTTTACGGTGTCACTCAATTTGCTTAAGTATTCACAGTAGGCATCAGACATATCGAATTTTTCCTGTCCGGGAAGCATATTGCTATAACGGTCTGCGATATAATTGTAATCTTCTTCAGCACCATTGTCTACCAATACTGCGGTCACTACTTCACCCAATGTTCCTTTTGCATCGCCGCTGTATTTTTTTGCCAATGAGTAAGCCTTTGTCGGCTCCAGTGTACGCAAGCCTTGTAAAGCTGCGCCGGCAACAGAATAAGAAGAGTCATCAACATATAGATTGAATAACGGTAGGTATTTGGGATCTTTTAATTGTGCCAGGTATTTGATGGCAGCCGCCTGTGTTTTTTTATCTTTTTCATTCGCAGCAATATCTTCTATGCTCTTGATGATATCTGCATCCTTTGCATATTTTGAATCGGCAAGCTGGGTAATAGCAAATCTCCGGAGGCCGGGATATTTATCTTTTAATCCCAACGTCAATTCTTTCATTCCTGTTTTATCAAAATATTCCAGGGCTTCTTTTCTATCTAAATAATTGGGTGCAAATTTCATCTGGTAAATAAAATTGGCGGCTGTTTTATTGTCTGTTTTTTCACACAATAAAATTTTGTCAGCATCTACGTTGATAAGATCAGGGCGTTGCGTATAACTATAAGCAAAGGTGTCTATCTTATTTTGTATCCAAACATTGCTTCTCTTTTTGGTGTCGCCGGTATAAATATCAATTGCGATCGGGAGGGTGAATAGTTTTTCGGTCTCCTGGGTTTGTTCAACGATCACCAGTGCTTTCTTTGCTTTATCATCATATGTATAACTGATATTCAATTTCGGGTGTCCGTTACCGAAATACCACTGGTTCCAGAACCAATTCAGGTCTTGCCCCGTAATTTCTTCAAAGGCCAGTCTCAGCTGGTGTGCTTCACCGGTTTTAAATTTATTGGTAACAAGGTAGAGGTTCAATGATTTGAAGAAGGCGCTGTCCCCAACATAATTGCGTAGCATGTTTAAAATGCGGCCTCCCTTCTGATAACTAACGAGGTCAAATACATCTTCTTTATCTGCATAGTTGAAACGAACCAGGTTTTTTTTACTGTCATCCGGACTGGATAAATACTCTGTAAGACCTTTATCATTCTCTTCATCACCGGCATCTTTGCCGTATTTATATTCTGTCCACAATGTTTGGCTATAATCAGCCATAGATTCGTTCACGGTTATATTGCTCCAGCTTTCGCAGGTGACCAGGTCGCCAAACCATTGGTGAAAAAGTTCATGGCAGATAACGGTTTCCCAACTGTTTCCATCTATGAGTTCTCTTGCATTTTGATAAGCGCTTTCCTGGTGTAAAGTAGCAGTAGTATTTTCCATGGCACCGCTTACATAGTCAGCACCTACTATCTGGTCGTATTTTGGCCATTGATAAGGAACGCCTAATATTTTTTCATAGAAACCGATCATTTCCGGAGTATGACCAAAGATGCCGCGTGCATATGGCGCATATGGTTTTTCAACATAATAGTCAACGGGTTTATCTTTATAACTGTCGTGTATAATAGCATAATCTCCAACGCCCATAAAAAATAAGTAAGGAGCATGAGGAAGTGTCATTCTCCAGTAATCTGTTCTTGTTCCGTCAGCATTTTTTTGCTGGCTAACCATCAGGCCATTACTAAGCGTAACATATTTATCCGGTACGGTCATCGCTATTTCTTCTGTTGATTTTTGATCAGGTTTATCGATCGTAGGCATCCATACGCTATTGGCTTCGGTTTCACCTTGCGTCCATATTTCAGTGGGTTTATTTTTGTCTACTCCTTTCGGGTTAATAAAATATAAACCTTTGGCATCATTGATCGCGGCGCTTCCATGTTCTTTTACTTCATTTGGCTTTGAAGTATAAACGATATAGATAGTATAGTCTTCACTTGCCTCATATGTTCTTCCTAATTGGATTCTTAATTGTGTACTATCATAAGTGTATTTTAATTTAGACATTGATTTTCCGTTAACCATGGATACTTCTTTAATATCCATTCCTTTTGCATCCAGCGTTAACGAATCAGTGTCGTAGAAGTGAGGCTTCAATGTTACCCATTCCTTACCATACATATAGGATTTGTCGTAATCAAATTTAACCTCTAGTTTAGTATGTATAAGATCATTGATCTTGGTACTGCTTCCCCGATAGATTTGTTCCGAGGATGTATCACGCGGATTAATAGGTTGTGATTTGGCTACGATTGTTATGAAAGCCAAAATGAGCAACATGCATATTTTCTTCATAAAAGATAAGTTATAGGATGTAAAAATAAGGCTACGGGTGATAAAGCAAAGGATTTTTTGCGCAAATGGCCTAAAGAATATTTTAATAAGTAGATTTGTAACTAAAGTATAATAATATAATGAAGTTCGTATGTGTTCTCTTGTTCTCACTTGCCTGTTCGTTAGGGGTAATAGCGCAGCAGCAACATTTTGTTTATATCCAGGCGGAAAACGGGCAACCCTTTTACGTTCAAATGGACAATACGATTTACAGTTCATCCGCCTCCGGGTATGTGATATTGGCTCCTATGGCAGATAGCTCATACAAGATCGTGATCGGCTTTCCTAAAAGTGAATGGCCCCAGGAAGAATATTCTTTTACTATTGATAATAACGATCTTGGCTTTTTGTTGAAGTACATCGCTAATAAATGGGTGTTATCTGATCTGCAAAAAGCAACTAATATAATAAACCCTGATCTTCCACAAGGTCGTGATACTGTTGCTACCGAGGTACGTACAGATGCATTTGCGATGATGCTTTCCAATGTAGTGAATGACCCCTCTATCAAACAAAAAATAACGCAGGAGACAAAAGGAAGCACGCCAATAGATTCGCAGGTTGTAACAATACCGGATGCAACCCCGCTTTGGTCGACTGTTACAAAGATATCTTCTAAAAAAACATCGGAAGGAACAGCAATTACTTATGTGGATGTATATGGTGATCAAAAGGATACTATTAAAATACTGCTTCCCCTTATTAAAAAAGTAAAAACCGTTAAACCGAAAATTGTTCCGGATGAGGAAGTGTCTGAGCCGGTAGTGGAAGAAGTGCAACAACCGGTTGTAAAAACAACCAGGCCCGACAAACCAAAAGATGAGAAGTTCCTCAACATAAGTGTAACTCCGAAGAATACTGTTGATTCTACCACTAAGGTTACAAAGGAAGTAGTGGTGGTAAAGAATAAAACAATTGATACAACGGCACTCATAAGTTCAAACAATGCAACGATAAATACACCGGCAGTTCCGCAGCCAATTATAAAAGACACGGTAAGTGTTGCACCTAAACCAATAATGGTGAACAGTGAATGTAAAAACCTGGCTACACAGGAAGATTTTATAAAATTAAGGAGAAAGATGGCCGATCAAACGGATGACAACTCGATGCTGACTGTTGCAAAGAAGATGTTCCGGACAAGATGTTTTACTACAGAACAAATAAAAAATATGGGCGCCTTGTTCTTTAGCGACCAGGGCAGGTACACTTTTTTTGAAACGGCGTACGAGGTGGTGTCAGACGGACAAAATTATGAAGTATTAAAAAGCCAGTTGACTGATCCCGCTTATATTGCCCGTTTTGAATCGATGATCCATCATTAATAACCGGTCCCCAAAATTGGTAATAGCATATGCCACGTTATTTTATAGAGCTTGCTTATAAAGGAGCCAATTATTCGGGCTTTCAGATCCAGCAGAATGCGAACTCCATACAGGCAGAGCTAACAAAAGCCTTACAGATTATTTTTAAAGCATCCTTTGAATTAACGGGCTCATCCCGTACTGATGCCGGCGTACATGCCTTACAAAACTTTTTTCATTTTGATTCAGCTATTTTACCGGGAGAGAAAGCATTGAGCGAAAGGGTGTATAACCTCAATGCTATTTTGCCCAATGACATTGTTGTAAAAAAGATATACGAAGTGGCAGCCGATGCCAATTGCAGGTTTGACGCTAAGAGCAGGGCGTATCAGTACTATATATATCAGCACAAAGATCCTTTTTTAGAAGATCGCGCATTTTACTATCCATATACATTAGATATCGATAAACTAAATGCGGCAGCTGCGAGCATTTTAAACCATACCGATTTCACTTCTTTTGCTAAAAAGAATTCGCAGGTAAAAACGTTTGATTGCACCATTTTTAAAAGTGAATGGCGAAGGGAAAATGAGTTGCTCATTTATAATGTACAAGGCAATC
>Ga0206889_1001_pt1:0-122500 | contig 149430 bp, 147 predicted proteins | sample Alteio_BWOrgHeat_57_FD_153245 | JGI IMG/M metagenome (GOLD analysis project Ga0206889, IMG submission 153245) | Enriched cells from forest soil in Barre Woods Harvard Forest LTER site, Petersham, Massachusetts, United States - Alteio_BWOrgHeat_Nextera5 ... | reverse complement strand
GTTTGACTGGGGTGGTCGCCTCCTAAAAAGTAACGGAGGCTTGCAAAGGTTCCCTCAGTACGGTTGGTAATCGTACATAGAGCGCATTAGTATAAGGGAGCTTGACTGTGAGACATACAGGTCGATCAGGGACGAAAGTCGGCTAAAGTGATCCGGCGGTTCTGCATGGAAGGGCCGTCGCTCAAAGGATAAAAGGTACTCTGGGGATAACAGGCTGATCTTACCCAAGAGCTCATATCGACGGTAAGGTTTGGCACCTCGATGTCGGTTCGTCACATCCTGGGGCTGGAGAAGGTCCCAAGGGTTCGGCTGTTCGCCGATTAAAGTGGCACGTGAACTGGGTTCAGAACGTCGCAAGACAGTTCGGTCCCTATCTGTGATGGGCGCTAGTAAATTGAGTGGACATGACCTTAGTACGAGAGGACCGGGTCGTACGTTCCGCTGGTGTATCGGTTGTGCCGCCAGGTGCAATGCCGAGTAGCTACGAACGGCAAGGATAAACGCTGAAAGCATCTAAGCGTGAAACCTTCCACAAGATGAGTTTACTTTTAAGGGCCGTTAGAGACTATAACGTTGATAGGCTACAGGTATAAAGGTGGTAACATCAAAGCCGAGTAGTACTAATTACCCGTAAGCTTTATTTTTTTTTACTCTGATAATCAACTTCCCAATATGTACATTATTAAGTTATAACCTGAACAATTATAGCTGTATTTTCTTATGGTGGTTTTGCCAAGGGTGTTCACCTCTTCCCATACCGAACAGAGAAGTTAAGCCCCTTATGGCCGATGGTACTGCACAACAATGCGGAAGAGTAGGTAGCTGCCATATTCATTTAAACCCGATCAATTTATTGATCGGGTTTTTTATTGCGCCTAACTCAGACATTCATAACTATCTATTTATGAACTGGCCAGATGAAGAATTGTATTGTTGATTGATCAAACTCCGATAACTAGCTTTTTATCTTATTATGTACCGGTGCAAGCTGCTTCAGGTAAGTATAAATAGCAGTTACCTGTTTATCGGTTAGATGTGTGAATTTTGGCATTGGAGGTTTTAATTTCCTGCCGCCGGGAGTAACACCTTCCCTTATAGCTTTAGTAAAATCGGCTTGGGTAAAATTGCCTATCCCTGTTTCTTTATCGGGGGTAAGATTAGGACTATATATTTTTATACCCTGCGGGTCTTTCAGCTTCATGCCACCTTGCATATAACCTTTCGATTGCTCAGGGTTTAAATAATCGAGCCCCGACATTTTTTTGGAATGACAGTGATAGCAACCCACTATTGCAACAAGATAACCACCATACGCGATCGTATTGTTTTCATCGGGTCTTGCAATTTCTTTATTATAGGGTTGTGGTTTATCCATAAAACGAATACCTGCTTTACCTATAAAATTGATATGCGTTTTACCAACCGTTGTATCATCAGCCGCCACTGCTTCATCATTCGAGCGGAGATAAGTAATAATATCATTGATGTCATTGTCAGCCATCATGGGCCGCATCATATATGGCATGAACTTCCCACTTCGGGAAATACCCGTCTTTAATAAATAAAACAATTCCGCATCACTGTATTTTGGTGGAATTCCATTGCTGGCAGATTGGGTAAGATTGGCTGAATATAATTTGCCCGCTATCGGAGGCAGATCATTCAAGTAGTTGCCGATAAATTTTTTTGCTTCAGTATTATAATGACATCCACCACAAACAGTATAGGTAAGGTTTTTCCCGTTCTCCAGGGATGTTGCAGTTGTATGCGCATGGAAGCTGGTGTCTTTAGTCGTGTCAAAATAGAAACGGCAGCTTACGATTGTTATCAAAGCAATAATAGCCGTTATTTTTTTGATGTTATGATGAATGGCTCCCGGCATTTGTTATTGCTTTTATTATGATTCAATAGTGCTGATATGCCGGATAATACAAACATTATGCCTTGTTTTATAAAGAGCAGAGGACACGAACCAAGACAAAGGGTTTTATCATCCTATACTTTTTGTCCGCCACTGAATTATACCATCTTCGTTACGAACATGCGCAAATATGCCATGTTTTATTTCCAGAAGAAGAAAGTTATCTTTATATAATAAGCCATCATAATAACCGTTTAATTATTATGCCCACAAAGACAGATCATTTTCAATCGCCTGATTATTTCAATTTGGATGAATTGCTTACAGAAGAACATAAGCAGATCCGCGAAGCTGTTCGTAATTATGTAAAGAAAGAGATATCTCCTGTTATTGAAGACTATGCACAGCGTGCAGAGTTTCCTCAACAAATTGTAAAGCAATTGGGAGCGTTGGGTTGTTTTGGTCCTACTATTCCAACAGAATATGGCGGCGGCGGATTGGATTATATCAGTTATGGATTGATGATGCAGGAACTGGAGCGTGGCGATAGTAGTGTGCGTTCTACGGCATCCGTACAAGGTAGCCTGGTAATGTTTCCTATTTATCAATATGGAAGCGAAGCACAACGAAAAAAATATTTACCTAAACTGGCGAGTGGTGAATGGCTGGGTTGTTTTGGTTTGACTGAACCCAATCATGGTAGTGATCCAAGTGGTATGTTGACAACCATTAAAGATGCGGGCGATCATGTATTATTAAACGGATCCAAGATGTGGATCAGTAATGCACCGTTTGCGCAGGTCGCAGTTGTATGGGCAAAAGATGAAGCGGGTGAAATAAAAGGTTTGATTATTGAACGTGGCATGGAAGGGTTTACTACTCCAACCACACATGGCAAATGGAGTCTGCGTGCAAGTGCAACAGGAGAATTGGTTTTTGATAATGTAAAAATTCCTAAAGAAAATATTTTACCGAATGTAAAAGGATTGAAAGGACCGTTGGGCTGTTTAACAAAAGCGCGTTACGGCATTGCATGGGGAACGATCGGCGCTGCAATGGATTGTTATGATACGGCATTGCGTTATAGTAAAGAAAGAATTCAGTTTGATAAACCGATCGGATCATTTCAATTGCAACAAAAAAAATTGGCTGAGATGATCACCGAAATTACTAAAGCACAATTATTGAATTGGCGTTTAGGTGTTTTAATGAGCGAAGGAAAAGCGACTCCTCAACAAGTATCCATGGCAAAAAGAAATTCCTGTGAAGTAGCGGTAAATATTTGTCGCGATGCAAGACAAATACTCGGCGCAATGGGCATCAGCGGTGAATATCCCGTTATGCGCCACATGATGAATTTAGAAAGTGTTATCACGTATGAAGGCACACACGATATTCATTTATTAATAACCGGAATGGATATTACCGGCTTCAACGCATTCTCCTAATTAGAAGAGGATCTCTTTAAAGAAGATTTCCCAAAACGTTTTTTCACATTATCTATCGCATTGTATAGATCTGTTTTTTTCGCGGCATCGCTGAAGATATTCGTTTGAACCGCGTCATTGGTTAATTCGCTTAAACGAATACCCATCAGTCTTATTGGTTGTCCCTTTTTATATAGCTTGGAAAATAATTCTTTGGCAACAGGAATGATCTCGTCATCGGCACATGTGTAAGGAATAGTTGTTTGTCGGGATGTAGTTTCAAAATCAGGATAACGGATCTTTATGGCAACACATCCTGCTACTTTTCCTTCCTGTCTTAATTGATAGGCGATGCGTTCTGTTTGTCGAACGATCTCGCTCATCAAAAAATTCATGTCTGTTTTATTTTCGAAAAAAGTATTTTCGGTTGAAATAGATTTTGCTTCGTGATAGGGAGTAACTTTTCCGGTATGTACACCCTGACTTTTATTCCAAAGATCTAAACCCCATTTTCCTAATTGCTCTCCCAATGCATCTTTTGAATAATTGGAAATATCCTGGATGGTTTTTATTCCCATTGCTTTTAATACTTCAAAAGTTTGTTCGCCAACACCGGGAATTTTACTAACAGGTAACGGAGCAAGGAATTCTTTTTCTTTACCGAAAGCAACTTGCAAATAACCATTTGGTTTTGCTTCATCCGTTGCGATCTTAGCGATCATCTTATTAGATGCCAGTCCAAAAGAAATAGGAAGTTTTGTTTCATCAATGATCTGTTGTCTCAGATCGATCGTCCATTGTAAAGGATCAAAAAAAGTATCCATTCCCGTTAGGTCGAGATAAAATTCATCAACGGATGCTTTTTCAAATAAAGGAGCTTTGGCGGCAATGATCTCTGTTACCCATCTTGAGTATCGACTATAATCAGCGCCGGAATGTTTTATCACGATAGCATGCGGGCATAACTGCAAGGCTTTCTTGGAGGGCATTGCAGAATGTATTCCAAATTTTCTTGCTTCGTAACTGCAGGCAGCCACTACACCTCTTTCTCTTCCGCCAACAATAACCGGCTTGCCTTTTAAGGAGGGATCTTTCAATACTTCAACTGAAACAAAGAAAGAATCAAGATCGAAATGTGCTATGATGCGTTGCGCTGACAATTTTATTACACGAATTTTTACGAATTACACGAATCACGAATTATATTCATTGTAACGAATAAACGACTATCCATTCGTGTAATTCGTAAAAATTCGTGTAATCCTTTTAACATAAAAAGAGCCCCATATCAGGGGCTCTTACAAGTTACTATTTTTCCCGGTTATTTTTTAATACTTAATCGTGATCTTTCCACCATCATTTTTGATCACCGTTATCATCACATCAGAAAAATCTACATCCACTGTTTTTACAGATTTATCGATGATGGATTGTTCTGCGAGATAAGAGAAGCGGGTTTCAGCTAGTTCTGTTTTCTTACCATTGATCGTTAATTCACTTACATCATCAAATCCATGTAATACGATCGCGATGTTCTTGAACTTGGAAATGAATTGTCCATCTGCCTTATCTAAACTGATGGTAGTATTTGCAGGATCATAACTGATGGTGCGTTTGTAGTACAAACCTTTTTCATAATCAAAGGTCTTGCCATCATCTTCATAATAAACAAATGTATTGGGAACAGAGCCTTTGTAAAAATTCAATATCAATGTATCGGTAGGAGCATACTCAGTTGATTGTACCAATGATTGCATTGGTATGATACTGCTTTCTTTTACGAAAGTTGGAAGCTCCTGGTCAGGTATTTCAACGTTTTGTACGTTACCGCCGGTTTGCAGGCTATCTGTATACATTTCATACCACATACCTTTTGGTAAATAAAGCTTGGTGAAAGTTTGTACACTTAGAACAGGCACTACCATTACCGATTTTCCAAATTCAAATTGATTTTGAAAAGGATCTTCATAGATCAACGGATCAAAAGTATAATCGATCGCCAATGAACGCATTACCGGTAAACCATCCTGTGTTGATTCAAAGAAAGATGAATACAGGTAAGGCATTAATTTATAACGAAGGTTCATAGACGGTTTAATATTATCCAATGTTTCTTCGCCATAGGTCCACGGTTCAGATGATCTTGTATTTAATTCTTTATGATTTCTGTAATAAGGGAAGAATGAACCCAATTGCATCCATCTTGTATAAAGATCAGTAGTAGTTGTTCCTATAAATCCTGCAACATCAACTCCTGTAAAAGGAATGCCGCTTACACCAAGTCCGCACATCAAACGAACTCCCAATAACATATGTTCATCAGAAGCAACATTATCTCCTGTCCAGATAGCACAGTAACGTTGTAAGCCCGAGAAGCCTGCTCTTGTTAATATGAATGGCCTTTCATTGCTTGCCATTCGTGCGCCATCATATCCTGCTTTTGACATTTCCAATGCATATACATTATGTGCTTCGGCAGTAGTTGCTTTTCTTCCGTCAAAATCAAACAATACATTGCTTGGCACTTTTTGTCCCCATGTAGCAAATTCATTCATATCATTCCAAATACCGCTTACTCCGTTGTTTGCAAAGAACTTCATTTCCTTTGACCAATAATTACGTCCTTTAGGATTAGTAAAATCAGTGAAGTAACACCAGCCCGGCCATACTTGTGCCGCATAATATTTTCCATCAGTATAAGTGAGGTAAACACTATCTTTTAATCCACGTTCAAAAGCCGGAGCGCCCGGTTGTATTTTAATTCCCGGATCAACAACCACTGTTGTGTGAATGCCTAAGCTTTTTAATTTTGCGGTCATTCCAACCGGATCAGGAAAACGTTGTTTATCCCAGGTGAACAATTTAAAAGAGTCCATGTATAATATGTCCAGTGTGATACCATCTACCGGAATATTCTTTTCACGGAAAGTTTCTGCAATACGCAACACTTCTTTATCAGGGTAATAGCTAAAACGATTTTGTTGGTAACCTAAGCTCCACATTGGCGGCAGCTTCATTCTTCCTGTTAAAGAAGTATACGAGGTAATGATATCAGCAAGGTGTGTATGATAAATAAAGTAATAATTCATTTCACCATTGCGTGCACCAAATGATGAGAAACGATTATTGCTTGCGCCGAAATTAAAATCAGTTTGAAAAGTATTGTCTAAGAAGATACCGTAGTTGATATTATGATGGATGCCGATATAAAAAGGAATACTTGAATAGATAGGATCCTGGCTTGGCGTGTAACCGTATGTATCACTGTTCCAGTTGGTGAAGCCGCTGCCTGTTCTGTCGAACGGCCCGGTCTTTTCTCCCAATCCGATGAAACGTTCGCCCTCGCGCATATGCTTATACGTAGTTACTTCGCTACCCACCCATGAAGTGGTTAAGCCGGCTTCATCTTCGTTGATCGTATCTCCTGCATTGGTGAGGAATATGATCGAGAAAGGGTTTTTATGAACGATCGTTTTAAGAGAATCGGTTGTGATAAAAATGGCATCATCACTTTGATTGATCGTTACCGCCGTTTTAACAGGTGTTCCGATCACTGCGTAAGAAAAATCAGGTTTCAGTTTTTTATTATCCATTCTCACGCGAATAATATCCGGGCTGTAAACCGTGATCGTTGCAAAAGCATTCTCTGTAGTAATATCCACAGATTGTGTACTAATGGCAACACCGGTCACTTTTCCGGGTGTGGTTATTTGCGCGTTAAGATTTAGGTGAAAAAAGAATACTGATAAAATAGATAATAGGCCTGCAATTCGTTTTGTACTCATAATGGTATTGAAGTTGGTTAGTTTTTTAACTCGTGCATCGTTTCAGGTGCTAATTAAGCATTTTAATAAAACCGAGCAAATTTATCACAAAAGAAATGATTTAAGCGCCTGATTGGTAAGCTACTCTCATAAACGCTGGCATGATAAATGATATTGTATGATTAAACCTTTAGGATCATTTTTAATCAAAAGAAAAAATACGATTATGAAAAAGAATATTTCAAAAATCATCATATTGTCATTTGTAGCCCTGAGTTTCTCTTTTGCGGCTTCAGCACAATTTTATGTAAAGATCAGGCCCGAGCATACCGTTATTGCTGTAAGGCCGGCGGCTCCATCACCCCGTCATGTTTGGGTAGAAGATGAGTGGGTATGGCGAAACGGCAATTATGAACATGTAGATGGATATTGGGCCGAACCAGGACCTGGTTATCACGAATGGGTAGCAGGTCATTGGCGTGAAAGCAGAAGGCGCGGTTGGGTATGGGTACCGGGTCATTGGAGATAAAATGAATTATTAAGTTTCAAAAGTGAAGGATCAATATTGATCCTTCACTTTAATTATTGGTATACTTTTGAGCAGTATTATTAAAAAAGGAGTTTTTATGTTTATAAAGAAGATAATGCTGATCTCGTTGTTTGTAGTGCCTGCCCTTACAGGCATTGCGCAATCGACGCCGAGGCATATGCAACTGGACGAAGAGAATTTTTTTCGCTTTGGTGGTAAGGCGGGGGTTAATATCAACCGGATCAATGGGGATTCTTACAACGATCATTATAATTTTAATTACCAGTTAGGTGGGTTTATTCAGCTCAATTTTAGCAGCCGTTTTGGATTACAACCCGAAATAAATTTTGTGCAAAGCACTTCTGAATTTAGCAATGATGCAGGAGATGTTTACAATGATCTTTTTCGTGACGGCACTCAAAAAGAAGCAAAGCTGGATTATTTGGAAGTGCCCTTATTATTGAATATTAATGTAGGAGAGAGCAAACATGTGAAGATACAGGTTGGGCCTGCATATGGTGGATTGCTCAATCAAACCGTGAATGGATTAAAAAGCAATCCGGATAGTACGGTGAGCTACAAAAATTCGGATTGGAGCGCGATCGCCGGTTTTTGGATGCAACTGCCTTTAATAAACTGGGGGATACGTTATAAATTAGGATTGACTGATATTAATAATAGTACGCCGAAGACCGACGCCTGGAAAAGTCAGGCTATTCAAGTATTTGCTGGTGTCACTTTTTAGAATAAATTGAAGAAAAGATTGAAAAAAGGCTGCTGTTTAGTAGCCTTTTTTTATTTTTAAGAAAATTCCGCCCGATGATCACAACAACTCCACTGGAGAAGCTCCTTATTATAGATATAGAGACCGTTTCCGAAAAAGAAGATTTTCAATCATTAGATACTCAATGGCAGGAGCTTTGGGAAGAAAAGCTCGGACGTTCTTTACCCGAAAATGTTTCCGCAGAGGAATATTACCCCCTCCGGGCAGGTGTTATGGCAGAATTTGCCAAGATCGTTTGTATCAGTATCGGGTATTTTAGAAAAGAAGCCGATCTGTTGCAGCTGAGGGTTAAATCAATATCTGGAGATGATGAAAAAGACCTGCTCCAATCCTTTATAAATATGGTCGATCAGTTGGAACTTGCCCGCCGAAATCGGAGTTTTACCGGCCATAATATCAAAGAATTTGATATCCCTTTTCTGTGCAGACGACTGTTGATCAATAACTTATCGATTCCTATGTATCTTGATTTTCAGAACATGAAACCATGGGAAACCAATATGATCGACACTTTTCAGCACTGGCGATTTGGCGATTATAAAAACTATACCTCTTTAAAATTGCTGGCGGCGGCGTTAAATATTCCTTCTCCCAAAGATGATATAGATGGCAGTATGGTAGGTGAGGTATATTGGAAAGAAAAGAACCTGCCGCGGATCGCCAATTATTGCCAAAAAGATGTGGTAACGGTGGCCAATATTGTGCTTCGGTTCAAAAATCAGCCTTTGTTGGAGGCTGATCAGGTAGTATTTGTGCCATAGAAGTCTTACTGGCCCTCATTTAAGCTGATTTATTCCAAAGAAATCAAAAAAACTTTTTCAATCGCTTTGTGAATTCAATTCAACCCGTTACCTTTGCACTCCAATTTCAAAAAAGGGAATTAAAAAAGTTCTTTACATATGTCACAAAGAATCAGAATAAAACTACAGTCTTACGATCACAATTTGGTTGATAAATCAGCTGAAAAGATTGTAAAAACTGTTCGCAGCACAGGCGCAGTAGTAACGGGTCCAATTCCTTTACCTACGCATAAGAAAATTTTCACTGTATTGCGTTCTCCTCACGTAAACAAGAAAGCTCGTGAGCAGTTTCAATTGTGTACGCACAAACGTTTGTTAGACATTTACACCAGCAGCAGCCGTACGGTTGACGCTTTAAGCAAATTAGATTTGCCAAGTGGTGTGGATGTTGAAATAAAGGCTTGATGAACCTCCCGAATGTTCGGGAAGGCAACAAGTAAGTTCTTAAAAAGAAAAATTTGAACGCTTATCTGCTTATTTAATAAGTAGCGCTGGGCATAAATATAGAATACAATGAAAAGTATTATTGGCAAGAAGATTGGCATGACCAGTGTCTTTGATGCGACCGGCAGGCAAACTGCGGTAACCATCATCGAGGCAGGCCCTTGCGTTGTTACACAAAAGAAGACCGTTGAAACTGACGGATATAATGCACTCCAAATTGCATTCGGCGATAAGAAGCCAAAACATTCTAATAAGTCTGAGGTGAACCATTTCGCCAAAGCACAGACCGCTCCTAAAAAAGTAATCAGAGAAATCCGCGATAGCGAAATAGACAAAAACCTGGGTGAAACCATTACGGTTGACATCTTTGCCGAAGGCGATGATGTTGAAGTAGTTGGTACAACCAAGGGGCGTGGTTTCCAAGGTGTAGTTAAACGTCACGGATTCAGTGGTGTTGGTGAAGCTACCCATGGTCAGCATGATCGTCAAAGAGCTCCGGGTTCTATCGGTAACTCTTCGGATGCTTCACGTGTATTTAAAGGTATGCGCATGGGCGGAAGAATGGGTCAGGATCGTGTGAAAGTAAAAGGCCTTAAAGTGGTTAAAATTTTCGCTGAGAAAAATTACATATTGGTAAGTGGTTCAGTTCCTGGCCACAATGGTTCAATCGTTTTAATACAGAAATAATTATGCAAGTAGATATCTTAAATATAAAAGGTAAAAAAACCGGCAGGACAATTGAACTACCGGAAGAGATCTTCGGTGCTGAACCTAACGATCACGTCATCTATCTTGCTGTAAAGCAATATTTGGCTGCTCAACGTCAAGGTACACACAAGGTGAAAACAAGAGCGGAAGTTCATGGTTCATCTAAGAAGTTACACAAACAAAAAGGTACCGGTGGTGCACGTAAGGGTAACCTTCGTAACCCTATCTATAAAGGTGGTGGTACTATTTTTGGTCCAAAACCTCATGGTTATGACATCAAGTTGAACCGCAAGGTGAAAGACTTAGCTAAGATCGGCGCATTTAGTCATAAGGCTAAAGAAAACGCTATCATGGTTGTTGAAGATGTAACCCTGAAGACTCCAAAAACAAAAGAATTCTTAGGAATATTAAAAGGCCTTAAAGCTTCAGATAAAAAAACATTGTTTGTATTACCAGAATACAACGATAACGTTTACCTGAGCTTAAGAAATTTACCTCGTGTTAACGGAACATTGTTGAGCGATGTAAATACATACGATATCGTAGATGCTAATGTTATAGTGTTTACCGAAAGCGTAGCAAAGATCTTTAGTGAAGCAGAAGTTGAAGAAAAAGCATAAACGGAATTATCACATTATCAAAGTAGAATTATGAAAGCGTCTGATGTATTAATAAAACCTGTTTTATCTGAAAAGGTAAACAAGCAAACGGAAAAGTTTAACAGGTATGCATTTATTGTTGACCGTAAGGCTAACAAGCTTGAAATTAAAAAAGCGGTAGAATCTTTCTACGGCGTACAGGTTACGGATGTGAATACAGCGATCATGCCTTCAAAAGCAAAAACGCGTAACACTAAAGCAGGTTTATTGGTTGGTCGCAAGCCATCTAAAAAGAAAGCTTTTGTAACCGTTGCTGAAGGAGAATCAATTGATATCTACGGCACAGTTTAAGAATATTATACACGAATGGTGGTCAGCACCGCAAAGTTTTGACAAATAAAAAGTAATTAGAAAATGGCACTTAAAAAATACAAACCGGTAACAGCAGGAACTCGTTGGAGAATCGGTAACGCGTACGCGGAGATCACTACGAACATTCCGGAAAAAAGCCTTTTGGATAAGAAAGGTAAAACTGGTGGCCGTAATGCTCAGGGTAGAAGATCTATGCGTTATATCGGTGGCGGTAACAAAATGCATTATCGTTTGATCGATTTCAAAAGAGATAAAAAAGATATTCCTGCAGTTGTTAAGTCAATCGAGTACGATCCAAACCGTACAGCATTCATCGCTTTATTAAGCTATGCTGATGGTGAAAAACGTTACATCATTGCTCCAAACGGTTTGCAAGTAGGTGCAACCGTATTAAGCGGCGATAATATCGCTCCTGAATTAGGAAATGCATTGCAATTAAAGAATATGCCTTTAGGTACTGTAATTCATAACATCGAATTACAACCAGGGCAAGGTGGTAAAATGGTTCGCAGCGCGGGTGCATCTGCACAGTTAGCGAATAAGGAAGAAAAATACGGAGTTATCAAAATGCCAAGTGGCGAGTTGAGAAAGATATTGATCAATTGTTATGCAACCGTTGGTACTGTAAGTAACAGCGATCATAACCTGGAAAGCAAAGGTAAAGCCGGTGCAAACAGATGGTTAGGTATCCGTCCAAGAACAAGAGCGGTAGCGATGAACCCTGTAGATCACCCGATGGGTGGTGGTGAAGGTAAAGCTTCAGGTGGACATCCTCGTAGCCGTACAGGTAAATACGCGAAAGGTGAGGTTACCCGTACAAGAGGTAAAGGATCTGATAAGATGATCATCCAACGCAGAAACGGAAAGAAATTAAGTAACAAATAGTTTTCAGTTAAAATATCCCGGTAACGGGAGAATCAACAAAAAATAAAATACAATGGCTCGTTCGATTAAAAAAGGTCCTTATATAGATGCTAACCTTGAAACAAAAGTGTTAGCGATCAATGAAGGAAAAGGAAAGAAAGGTGTTATCAAAACTTGGTCTCGCCGTTCAACCATCACTCCGGATTTTGTAGGACATACATTAGCGGTGCACAATGGTAACAAGTTCATTCCTGTTTATGTAACAGAATTTATGGTTGGACATAAACTAGGTGAATTTGCACCAACAAGAAATTTCAGAGGTCACTCAAGTAAGAAGATTTCATAATTGACATTGGACATAAAAATCCAATCAAAATATTAAATAGAAAATGGAAGCTGTAGCTAAATTAAATAATTACCCAACGTCACCACGCAAAATGCGTTTGTTGGCTGATTTGATCCGCGGAATGGAAGTAGAAAAAGCATTGGGCGTTTTGCAATTCAACCCAAAACATCCTGCTGTCCCTATGTACAAACTTTTAAAAAGTGCGATCAACAACTGGGAACAAAAGAATGACGGAGCTAAAGTTGAAGATGCCAAACTGGTAGTGAAAACTATCATGGTAGATGGCGGTAGAGTGATCAAGCGTATGCGCCCTGCACCACAAGGTCGTGGTTACAGAGTTCGCAAACGTAGCAATCACGTAACAATCATTGTAGATTCAAAAACTAAATAATAAAAATCCTCTTGCGTTAAGCGGGAAGAATTAAAAGAATATTATGGGTCAAAAAACAAATCCGATTGGTGCCAGGTTAGGAATCATCCGTGGTTGGGACAGTAACTGGTTCGCTCACAAAAAAGATTTCGGAAAAAAACTGGTAGAAGATAACAAGATCAGGAATTACCTGAACGCGCGTATCAACAAAGGGGGTATCTCTAAGATCGTTATCGAACGTACGTTGAACAAACTGATCGTTACGATTCATACATCTAAGCCAGGTATCATCATCGGTAGAGGTGGTGGAGAAGTGGACAGGATCAAAGAAGAATTGAAAAAATTAACAGGTAATGTTGATGTTCAGATCAACATCCTTGAAATACGCAGACCAGAATTGGATGCTAATATCGTAGCAGATACAATTGCCCGTCAATTGGAAAATCGTATCAACTACAAACGTGCTATTAAAATGGCGATCGCTTCAGCATTGAGAATGGGTGCAGAAGGAATTAAAGTAAAAGTAGGTGGCCGTTTAGGTGGTGCTGAAATTGCCCGTAGCGAAGAAATCAAACAAGGACGTACTCCGTTACATACATTACGTATGGATATTGATTATGCAAACGTATTCGCATTAACTGTTTACGGTAAGATCGGTATCAAAGTATGGATCTGTAAAGGGGAAGTATTGGCGAAGAGAGATCTGAACCCGAATATCCTTGCTGGCGGTGGTAAAGAAGTTGGCGAAAATCGCGGTTTTGAAAACCGTGGTGGTGAAAGAGGCGGCGAAAGAAGAGATGACAGAAGAGGCGGTGGCGGCGGTGATAGAAGAGGTGGTGGAAATGCAGGCGGCGGACGCGCTCCAAGAAGAGGTTAATTAAAAAAGAATTATTAAGCTGATCGGGTTAAGTCCTGGATCAAAAACAGAAATAAGATGTTACAACCGAAAAGATCAAAACATAGAAAAGCGCAGAAAGGGCGTATCAGGGAAATTGCCAAAAGAGGCAGTGATATTTCCTTCGGTACATTTGGTTTGAAAGCGTTGGAACCAATTTGGTTAACCAACAGACAAATTGAAAGTGCTCGTCAGGCATTAACCCGTCACATGAAAAGAGAAGGGAATGTTTGGATCCGTATTTTCCCTGACAAACCTATTACCAAAAAACCTGCAGAGGTGAGAATGGGTAAGGGTAAAGGTAACCCTGAATATTGGGCGGCTGTGGTAGAACCAGGACGTATGTTGTTTGAAGCAGACGGCGTTTCATTACAAACTGCTAAAGAAGCATTTGAATTAGCAGCTCAAAAACTTCCGATCGCAACAAAGTTTGTGGTAAGAAGAGATTACCAGGCATAATTAAAATACCCTTGCTGATTGGCAAGATCAAATAGAAATAAAATGGCAAAGAAAGTAGATTATTTAGCGAGCATAAAAGGCCTTAGCGCAGAAGATCTTAAAGCAAAGATCCAGGAAGATGAACTTAGATTGAAAAAGGTTCATTTTGCACACAGCGTTTCTCCATTGGAGAATCCGGTGAGCATACGCCTTATCAGAAAAGACCTTGCACGTTTGAAAACATTATTAAGAAAAAAAGAACTAGGGTTTTAATCAACCATAAATTTTGCAACAATGAGCGAAGCAGTAACAACAATAGAAAGAAATTTACGTAAAATAAGGGTTGGTGTTGTATCCAGTAATAAAATGGATAAGACCATCGTCGTTAATGTAGAAAGGAAGATCAAACATCCTCTTTACGGTAAGTTCCTTAAAAAAACAACGAAGTTCCATGCGCATGATGAAAAAAATGAGTGCAGCATTGGTGACACCGTTAAGATCGCCGAAACTCGTCCGTTAAGCAAAACAAAACGTTGGAGACTAGTTGAAGTGGTTGAAAAAGTAAAGTAAGCATTCAGCGCTTTACAAAAAGTATAAAGACAATAACTAAGTATCGGTGGTAATACACAATACTATAAAAGTTTAAAAATATGATTCAGCAAGAAAGCAGATTGAACGTAGCAGATAACAGTGGTGCCAAAGAAGTATTGTGTATCCGTGTATTGGGTAACTCCGGACAGGATTATGCAAAGATCGGTGACCGCATCGTGGTTACTGTTAAAGATGCAATGCCTGCAGGCGGTATTAAAAAAGGAACAGTTAGTAAAGCTGTAATTGTACGTACAAAAAATAAGTTACGTCGTAAAGATGGTTCTTATATCCGTTTCGATGACAACGCGGTTGTGTTGTTGAACGCGTCAGACGAACCAAGAGGTACACGTATTTTTGGGCCAGTGGCTCGTGAATTAAGGGATAAAGGTTACATGAAGATCATTTCATTAGCTCCTGAAGTTCTATAATAATTAAAAAGATTTAATAATTGCGGAAACAAACTTTTCGCATTAAGCATAAAAAATGAGTACAAGATTTAAACCTAAGTTCAGCATTAAGAAAGGCGATAACGTAGTAGTTATTACCGGTGATGACAAGGACCTTAAAAAACCACGCGTGGTTTTGGAAGTTATTTTGGAAAAAGGACGTGTATTGGTTGAAGGTGTAAACATCGTTACCAAGCACACTAAACCTTCTTCACAAAACACCAAAGGTGGTATCGTAAAAGTAGAAGCTCCGATCGCTATCAGCAATGTAATGCTTTGGGATGCTAAAGCCGGTGTAGGAACAAAAGTAAAACGTACCCGTACAACAGAAGGTAAATTAGTTAGAACATCAAAAAAATCAGGGGAGGCAATTAAATAATGGCAACGAAAACATACACTCCAAGATTAGCAGATAAGTACAGCAAAGAAGTTGTACCTGCTTTAATGAAAAAGTTTGGTTACAAAACTGTAATGCAAGCGCCTAAACTATCCAAGATCTGTTTGAATCGTGGTGTGAATGGTGCTGTTGCAGATAAAAAACTGGTTGATATCGCGGTTGAAGAACTTAGCACGATCACCGGCCAAAAGGCAGTGCCAACAATGAGTAAGAAAGATATCTCCAACTTTAAGTTGCGTAAAGGGATCCCTATCGGGGCACGTGTTACGCTTCGCGGAGTGAAGATGTTTGAATTCTTAGACAGATTGGTTTCTGTTTCTTTACCACGTGTACGTGATTTCAAAGGGATCAATGATAAAGCATTTGATGGTCGTGGTAACTATACATTAGGTGTAACAGAACAGATCATCTTTCCTGAGATCGATATCGATAAAGTAAATAAGATCACCGGTTTGGATATCACTTTCGTAACAACAGCGGCTTCTAACGAAGAAGCTTTTGAATTGTTGAAAGAATTGGGTATGCCTTTTAAAAACGTTAAAAAGTAAAAGTAGATCCTGATCGATTTAGGATCTTAAATCAAATATTATGGCAAAAAAATCAGTTGAAGCCAGGCAAAGAAAACGCGAAAAGTTAAACGCGAAATTTTCGGAAAAGAGAGCTGCTCTTAAAGCTGCCGGTGATTACAAAGCTTTGGATCTTTTACCAAAGAATGCATCCCCGGTTCGTTTAAAGAATCGTTGTCAATTAACCGGAAGACCGCGTGGGTATATGAGGCATTTTGGTTTATCAAGGAACATGTTCCGCGATATGGCGTTGCAAGGAAAGATACCAGGTGTAACAAAAGCAAGCTGGTAAGCGATTTTTAAATTATTAATTTTTCAATTTTATTTATATGGTAACTGATCCTATAGCAGATTTTCTTACAAGAATTCGTAATGCGCAAATGGCGAATCATCGTATTGTAGAAATACCTGCTTCTAATTTAAAGAAGCGTATTACCGAGATCTTGTATGATAAAGGATACATTTTGAAGTATAAGTTTGAAGACGATAGCAAACAAGGCGTGATCAAGATCGCGTTGAAATATGATGCTACTTCTAAACTACCTGTTATTCAAAGTCTGGAAAGAGTAAGTCGCCCGGGTTTACGTAGCTATGCTAAACCGGAAGATTTCAAACGCGTTAAGAACGGTTTAGGGATTGCGATCATCTCTACTTCTAAAGGAGTGATGACAGATAAAGAAGCGAAAGCACAGAATGTGGGTGGCGAAGTATTGTGTAATATCTATTAATAACGAATAAGCGGTAAGCAATAGCTTAAAGCTCTCTAACAGATCTGATAATTAAGCCTTAGTCGTGGCTGAACACTGATCGAAATATTGTAAACAAAAATAAAAAACCGACTATGTCTAGAATAGGAAAAAAACCGGTACTTGTTCCAAAAGGAGTTACTGTTACCGTTGGAAGTGATAACGTGATCAATGTAAAAGGACCAAAAGGTGAATTGAAACAAGCGATCGATAGAGATATCAAAGTGGAAATTAAAGACGGGGAAGTTGAATTGGTACGTCCTACTGATCAGATCCGTCATAAAGCGATGCATGGTTTATACCGTTCATTGTTGAATAACATGGTTAAAGGTGTTACAGAAGGATATAAGAAAGAACTGGAATTGGTTGGGGTAGGGTATAAAGCATCTAACCAGGGAAATCTGTTAGATCTTGCTTTAGGTTATTCTCACAATATCGTTTTTGAAATACCTAAAGAACTATCGGTTAAAACCGCACAGGAAAAAGGTCAGAATCCAATGATCATTTTTGAAAGTGTAGATAAACAATTGGTGGGCCAGGTATGTGCTAAGATCCGCAGCTTGCGTAAACCAGAACCGTACAAAGGTAAAGGTGTTAAATTCTTAGGCGAAGTATTGAGAAGAAAAGCCGGTAAATCTGCTGGTAAATAATAACTGAATTGAATTATAACTCCGGCAGAATCGGAGATAAACTATAAAGTATGAACAACAAGTCAACCGCAAGGCAAAAAATCAAATACCGCATCCGTAAAAAGATCAGCGGTGTAAGTGCAAAGCCAAGATTGAGTGTTTTTAGAAGCAACTCAGACATCTATGTACAATTGATCAATGATGATAATGGATCTACCATTGCATCTGCTTCATCAAAAGATAAAGAGATCCTTGCTCAAAAAGTAAACAAGACTGAAAAAAGCAAATTAGTTGGAAGCGCGATCGCTAAAAAAGCAAGTGCATTAGGTGTTACAACCGTTGTATTTGATCGTGGTGGTTATATCTACCATGGCCGTGTAAAAGCGGTAGCTGAAGGTGCAAGAGAAGGTGGTTTGCAATTTTAATTTTAAACTTTCTAATAAGAACATATAATGTCAAAATCAATTGAAAACAAGGTAAGGGCAGGTGAGTTGGAGCTGAAAGAAAAAGTAGTGTCTATTAACCGCGTTGTTAAAACAACCAAAGGTGGTCGTGCATTTAGCTTTTCTGCTTTAGTAGTAGTAGGTAATGGTGCCGGTGTTGTTGGACAAGGATTAGGTAAAGCAAAAGAAGTACAGGAAGCGATAACAAAAGGTATTGAAGATGCTAAAAAGAATTTGATAAAAGTTCCTATTATGCATGGTACTATTCCTCATGACCAATGGTCTAAGGAAGGTGCTGCGAAAGTGTTGATCAAACCGGCTGCACAAGGTACCGGTGTGATTGCAGGAGGCAGCATGCGTGCTGTTTTGGAAGCGGCAGGTGTTACAGACGTTTTGGCGAAAAGTCTTGGTTCTGCAAACCCTCACAACGTGGTAAAAGCAACTGTAAAAGCATTGGCTACTTTACGTGAACCAATCGCTGTTGCTAAAACAAGAGGTATTTCTTTGAAGAAAGTATTTAACGGGTAATAAATATAGTTCGGCATTTAAACGCTGAATTTTAAATAAGAAGTTATGGCAAAGATCAAAATCACACAGGTTAAAAGCACTATCGACAGGTCTGAACGTCAGAAAAGAACAGTTATCGCATTGGGTTTGAGAAAACTGAACGCATCTGTTGAAGTAGAAGCTACTCCTCAAATATTAGGTATGGTTACTAAGGTAAGCCATCTGATAAAGGTAGAAGAACTGGCATAAGCAATTGTCAATTGACAATTTTCAATTATTAATTAATAAGCGAGGGGAGATACCCCGTAAGTAAAAATCAATCTATATGAAATTACATACTCTAAAACCGGCAGAAGGCGCAACACATAAAGAAAAGCGTATCGGTCGTGGTGAAGCAAGTGGTAAAGGTGGTACTTCTACAAAAGGTAACAAAGGTGGACAAAGCCGTACCGGTTATAAAAGCAAAATGGCACACGAAGGTGGCCAGATGCCTATCCAACGCCGTATTCCTAAGCGCGGGTTCAAAAATATCAATCGTATTGAATATAAAGTGATCAACCTGGGTCAGGTAGATCATTATGCTGAAAAATACGGTATTAAAGAATTTTCTCCGGAAAATCTTTATGTGAACGGGCTTATCAGCCAGTTCGATAACATTAAGATCCTTGGTAACGGCGAAATAAAAGGTAAATACGCCTTTAAAGTGAACGCGATCAGCGAAAAGGCCAAAGCAGCCATTGAAGCATCCGGCGGTACTGTTGAGATAGTGAAATAATTTCATGATATTTGCAAGACGCATTTTAGGATGCGTCTTTTAGTTTGTTGAAGAAAATATTTAAACCGTTTTATTTTTGTGAAAAAGTTCATTCAAACAATAAAAAACATCTGGAGCATCGAGGAACTTCGTAAGAAGATCACTTATACACTATTGCTTCTTTTTGTTTTCCGTGTAGGTTCTTACATTGTTCTTCCGGGGATCGATCCTAATAAATTAGCGAATCTTACAGCCAGTACCCAAAGCGGTATGTTGGGGTTATTAGATGCCTTTGTGGGTGGAGCTTTTCACCAGGCTTCTATTTTCGCGTTGGGCATCATGCCTTATATCTCTGCTTCCATCTTTATGCAATTGGTAACGGTTTTGGTTCCTCAATTGTCTAAAATTCAAAAAGAAGGAGAAAGCGGTACAAAGAAGATCAATCAATGGACTCGTTACCTAACGGTAGTGGTTACACTATTCCAGGCGGCCGCTTATATCGGTTACCTGAAAAGTGCGGCTAACCGCGATGCCCTGGTAGAATCTTATCTTCCTTATTTCTGGGTATCGACCGTGATATTATTAACTGTAGGAACATTATTCGTAATGTGGTTGGGTGAAAAGATCACTGATAAAGGCTTGGGTAATGGTACTTCTTTGATCATCATGATCGGTATCTTAGCCAGGTTGCCAAAAGCTTTTGCGGAAGAATGGACCTCCCGTGCTACAAGAGGCGGCGGTGGTTTATTGATCTTCCTTATTGAAATAGCATTTTTAGTTGCGATCATCATGGGATTGGTAATGTTGGTACAGGGTACCAGAAAAGTTCCGGTAAATTATGCAAAGCAGATCGTTGGTAACAAACAATTTGGTGGTGCAAGAAATTTCTTGCCATTAAAAGTAAATGCGGCCGGTGTAATGCCGATCATCTTTGCGCAGGCAATTTTATTCTTGCCAACCATATTCTCCGGGTTTACTAATTCCGGTTTTGCAAAATACTTTACCGATCATACCAAGATACCTTATATGCTCGTGTACACTGTATGTGTAATAGCATTCACGTTCTTATATACCGCTTTGATCTTTAATCCAAAGCAAATGAGTGAGGACCTGAAGCGAAGCAATGGGTTCATTCCGGGTGTTAAGCCGGGCCAACCAACAGCCGATTATATCGGAACGATCATGGATAGGATCACTTTACCGGGAGCTGTATTGTTAGCGTTCATCGGTATTTTACCGGGATTATTTCAATTGGTTTTTGTTACGCAGCAATCTTTTGCAACCTTTTTCGGTGGTACATCGTTATTAATTATGGTGGGTGTAATTTTAGATACATTACAGCAGATAGAAACCCAGTTATTAATGCGTCAATACGATGGATTAATGAACAGCGGACGGATACAGGGCAGACAGTCAGCGACTGTTAGCACCAATGCTTAATCTAAAATAATTATTGTAAAATATTTATGCCCCGACGTCAAGGTCGGGGTTTGTTTTAAAGTCAGATTAGGATATGATCCTTTATAAAACCAAGGCGGAAATTGAATTGATGCGGGAAAGCAGTTTGCTCGTAAGTAAAACATTGGCGGAAGTTGCAAAAATTATTCGTCCCGGGGTAACTACGCTCTACTTAGATCAATTTGCCGAAAAATTCATCAAAGACAATGGCGCCATTCCTTCTTTTAAGGGATATCGTTCTTTCCCTTTCACTTGCTGTATCTCTGTGAATGATGCAGTGGTACATGGTTTCCCAACAAAAGATGAACTAAAGAATGGTGATGTTGTATCAGTAGATGTAGGCGTATTTAAAAATGGCTTTCATGGTGATAGTGCCTATACTTTTGCGGTAGGAGAAGTTGGAGATGATGTAAAGCAATTATTGGCGGTAACGAAAGAATCTTTATATAAAGGAATTGAAAAAGCGATCGTTGGTAATAGAGTGGGTGATATTGCTTTTGCGGTGCAGGATTACACAGAACGTAAGTATGGATATGGCGTGGTGAGAGAATTGGTGGGACATGGATTAGGCCGCAACCTGCATGAAGATCCGCAGGTTCCTAATTACGGTAAACGTGGTACCGGCGCTAAATTAAAAGAAGGCATGGTGATCGCTATTGAACCAATGATCAACCTGGGTACCAAAGATATTTTTCATGATGAAGATGGCTGGACCATCCGCACCAAAGACAAAAAACCGGCGGCTCATTATGAGCATAATGTCTGCATCAAAAAAGACAAGGCGGATATCCTATCCTCTTTTGTAGAAATAGAAGCTGCTGAAAAAGCGAACAACAATCTGTGCTCAACATACTATTGAGCGCGTTCTCCTGATAATTTATTTTGTTGAAAACACGGTGCCATATATCCGTGTTTTCAACATTTTTATTATGTAGTTGTTCGGGCAATTTGCCGCAATTGAGATCTTTTATTTATCTTCTCGCTAAATTAACTGAATCTTCCACCCGGTTATCCATAAATGATCCCTTATGCAAGTAACTATTACGGTAACATTTACCAATACAAATCCCGGCGATAGCAGCTTGACAGCTAGCTTTAATGGCGTAGAAAAAACGCTTACACAAAGCGGTAAATTATCTTTTGAAAATGTGCCGAACGACCAGGCAATTCAAATTGACGGCAAAAGTCTGGGAAGTACCTCTCTTAAAATAGATGTACATGCGAGTCCTCCTTCATTGGATTTTCCACCAGGAGTTTTTGACGGTAATTTCTTCATCATTTAACTACTTAATTCCAAGGCAACGCAATGAATGTTAAGAAAGGTATTTGCTTATCAGTATTTTTAATAGCGATCATAAATAGTTGCGTGGCGCAGGACGTTTCAACAATTTTTACAGCCGATTCATTGGCAAGCGGTAATGTGAAAGATGTATTGACCAACTTCTACCAACTTGCTTCCAATAATCTTACCGGACCTAATAAAGAATTTAACTTCAGTTCCAACCCGTTTGCGATCATGCTTAAAAACAATCCCGGACTGGCAGTGGATACCGAATATTATAAATATAAGTATCTGCGTAAATTGAATTTTAATTTCGGAGTTAAAATGGATCCTTCGAATCAGTTCAATGGTTTTTCGGTCGGAACAAAATACGCGCTGATCAACCAAAGAGATACTACTACTTCGGCATTGCTTTTCATGAAATTGGGGGAGGATCCTCTAAGTAAAGAAAGAAATATACTAAACAAAAGTCTGGGAGAATATGCAAGTGGTGCTTTTTCAAAGGATTCCTTAGGAGAAGCAGAAGAGATGTCATTTTTTAGTAAAGAGAACATGTTGTTTCAGAATGATAAAATGGCCTTCAATAAGTTTGACACATCTTTTCAAAGAATTGTAATAGCGGTTGCTGAAAAAGAGAAACTGACTAATATCCTGAAAATCATTAATGATAACCCCTGCTCAAATATTTCTGCAGAAAGCGAAAAAATATTTGATAAGCTTAAGAATTCAATAAAAAATAGTTTGTTATGGACCGTGGGAGTTAGTGATACTACTTATAAAGACGCGCTTTTCTTTTCTAATATCCTCTTTTATTCAGAATTATCAAAAGGAGTATTTCAACAAAAGCGGGGCTCTAATATTGAATTGGATATTAAATCTTCGTTAAACCTGGTAGATGATACGCTTACATTGAGCCATAATTTAAGAAGAAGCATTTTTAATTTTGAGCCGGGTTTAAATTGGGTGATCAGAAATAAAGCAAATGACCAATCTTTTTTTGAATTAAAATTCAGCGGTAGCTATGGGCATAATTTTTCGGCCTTATATACTGATGAACAAAGAGATGTTATTACGATAAATACCACTTTCCGGGTACGCGTTATGGCCGACACATGGATACCTATTACACTCAAATATGATACGAACACCGGTACCGTTTTTGGGTTCTTTAATATTACGATGAATTTCACCGGTTTAAAGGAGCTTATTAAAGGCAAATAAAATTGATATATCTTGAATCTTTCAAAATAATAAATCATGGCAAAAGCAAACGGCGCAAAAATGGATGCAGTAAGACTGCAGGCATTTCAAAAATTGAATATTGATGTAAACAATCGCGCTATTCTTTGTCTGGATGGTGGCGGTATGCGCGGCATATTAACTATTCAGCTATTAAAAAAACTGGAAGAAACTGCCGGCATTCCCTGTTACCAATTGTTTGATATGATCGCGGGTACTTCTACAGGTGGTATCATTTCCGGATTGATCGCAACAGGCCATACTGCATTGGAAATTGAAAAATTATACGAGAACCTGGTGACAGAAGTGTTTGATAAAAAACTATTGGGCAATCGCTTTATAAATCCTCCTGCTTTCACCAAAGAAAAATACCGCACACTTTTAAAAGGTGTAGTGGATGATGCTACTTTACAAGAAACATGCGCTGCTAATGATATTGATCTGATGATCACTTCACATGATCTTTCTGCTGCGGAAGAAACATTTTTCTCTTGTTTCAAACAAGCGGATGGCTCTTTCTATGGTACCTATAAAGATATATTGCTTCGTTCGGCAATGGAAGCAACGATGAGCGCACCTACTTATTTTTATCCGCTGGAAAGATTTGTAGATGGCGGAACCACTACCTATAACAATCCATCACTGGCAGCATATATGGAAGCTATCTCATACAGCGTGCCATATGGAACAGTTGCTGCTTATGATATTTCAAAGATCAGCATCTTTAGTTTTGGAACAGGAATATCAAGACAATTCATAAAACCTACACAGACCATTAATCCGCATGGGATGGATCTGGCATTTTGGTTGAATTGGTTAATGACTGAAACCGGGCAAGATGCGAGTGCCATGCAGGTAGATGCTTTTCGTTCATTGCATAAGGCAATTGATTTCAGGAGATTTCAAATATCGCTGGATCCGGCTTCTATTCAAAAGATACCGAACATCGATAGTCTGGATGAACATAAATATCAATCTAAATGGTTGCATGATCTTACGGAAGAGATTTTAGGCAATATCGATATGGCCGATGTAACGAAGTTCGATCTCATGCAAGTGGTTGGCGCGCAAATGGCCGAATTCATTATACAAAGTGGCAATGGATTTAAAACAGATCTGGCTATAAACAACAATGATATTTTGGTTACGGCTACCGGTGATATAGCACGTATCCAAAAACAATTGAGTACTCCGGACTGGTTGGATTCTTTTAAAGCCTAATCTCTTCTTCTTATTGTATAATCCTAACTTTGCCCATCATTAAAGAAAGGATCATTCAATGAGTAAAAAAAAGCTGGTCGTGATTGGTGGTGGTGCAGCCGGTTTTTTCTGTGCAGTCAATGCCGCAAGATTGAATCCTGAACTGGAAGTTGTCATTATTGAAAAGACAACCAAATTACTCAGTAAAGTAAAAGTTAGTGGCGGTGGACGATGCAATGTTACCCATCATTGTTTCAGCATTGCCGACATGATAAAAAAATATCCGCGCGGCGCTTCATTCCTCAAAAAAGCTTTTCATCATTTTTTCACGACAGACACTATTGAATGGTTCAAGGAGCGTGGCGTAGAATTAAAAGTGGAAGATGATGGAAGAATGTTCCCGGTTACTAATTCCTCTGAAACGATCGTTGAATGTTTAATAAGAGAAACCAATAAATACGGGGTTAGCATCTTATTAAATAAAGAAGTGAAGACCCTCACTAAAGTAAATGATCAATGGCAGTTGGCATTTGCCAATGATACATCGATCACTGCAGATCATGTTTGTATCGCAAGTGGCGGTTATCCTAAATCGATACAATTTGAATGGCTCAAACAAACCGGCCATACGATCGAAGAACCTGCACCATCTTTATTCACCTTCAATATGCCGGCCAATCCTATCACTGCATTAATGGGGATAAGCGTAGAGCATGTATCGGTAAAGATCATCGGATCTAAACTGGCGGAGCAAGGGCCCCTATTGATCACGCATTGGGGAATGAGCGGCCCCGCCGTTTTAAAACTATCGGCCTGGGGCGCTAAAGAATTAGTGGCAAAGAATTATACTTTCTCTATATTGATCAATTGGTTGCCTGCTTACAATGAACAATCTTTAAAAGAACATTTACAAAAAATAAGATTTGATATTGCTTCACAAAAGATAAGCAGTAGAAATCCTTTTGCGTTGCCCGCGCGTTTATGGGAATATCTATTACAACAATCGGGTATATCGGAAGAGATCAGATGGGCTGATCTTCCGGGGAAAGAACAGAACAAGCTTATTAAAAATTTATGCGCGCAGGAATTTTCGGTAAAAGGTAAAACCACATTCAAAGAAGAGTTTGTAACTGCCGGCGGTATTGTGTTGAATGAGATCGATCATAATACGATGCAGAGTAAGGTGGTGGAGAATTTATTCTTTGCAGGAGAAGTCTTAGATGTAGATGGGGTTACCGGAGGATTCAATTTTCAAAATGCCTGGACGACCGGTTTTATTGCGGCAACTGCTATCGCTGCCAGATCAAGAGTTTAATTTCCTTTTTCTCTTTTTCTTTTTTCCAGCCAGTCTTCTTCTTCAGGATCACCCAATGCTAAACTGCCTGCTGATAAAAATACCAATACCAATTGCAGTATCAGGAAGTATTGTGAATTATCATTAAAGGTGAGCAACCACTCTTTTTGTAAACCGAAGAAGGTAAGGTTCACCAAGGTGAAACTTGCAAAGCAAACTAATATACCTGCTATCAAAAATAATATAGATATGGTGCGGGTAGTTTTATGTGGACTGGTTACGATCTTTCTTCGTATATACTGATAGGCCGCTAAAAAAATAAGATAAGGGGCGATTGAAATAACGTAGCGGTAAAATCCTTCAAATCCCGGTAAGTTGATCAGTGCAGCTGAAGTGAGCTTGAAAATAAAAAAGATAATTACCAGTAATATTACTCCGCCAATGAAACAGCCGAGTATTAGCATTAGAACGCCGAGGTATTTGGTTGAATTATTATCCATTGTTTCGATTGGCAAAGTAACGACATCCTTTCTTACCGGCATAAAAAAACCGCCTCGTTTTGAACGAGACGGTTATTATTTTAAGGTTGTGCCTTATTCTTTTTCAGGATTACCATCCATCTTAGCTTTCAGATCAGCTAAAACGCTTAGGTCACCGAGTGTAGATTTCTCTACTTTAGATTGCAGGTTCTTAACAGCTTTTTTAGTTGCTTCGCCTTCTGCTTTCTTTTCTTTTACAACGGTTTGTTTTTCCTGTTCTATTACTTGTTCCCAGGTACGTGCATGGCTCAATACGATGCGTTTGTCGTTACGGTCAAATTCGATCACCATGAATTTAGCGATCTCATCAGCACCAACGGTTTTACCATCTTCTTTTGCCAAATGACGTGCAGGAGCAAATCCTTCCAATCCATAAGGTAATTGGATAACAGCGCCTTTATCATCCTTCTTGATAACAGTTCCTTCGTGGATGCTACCAACAGGGAAAGTGCTTTCCAATGAGTTCCATGGATCTTCTTCGATCTGTTTGTGTCCTAATTGTAATTTGCGGCCTTCTTTATCGATGTTCAAAATGATCACTTCGATAGAGTTACCAACTTTCGTATACTCGTTAGGGTTATTGAAACGTTTCAACCAGCTTAGATCGCTGATGTGTATCATGCCGCCAATACCTGTAGCTAATTCAACAAATACGCCGTAAGGAGTAATGTTCTTAACTGTACCGGTATGTTTGCTTCCTTCTGGGAATTTGGTATCGATATCGCTCCATGGATCGTTCGCTAATTGTTTGATAGAAAGACTCATCTTACGAGTGTCTTTATCCAGCGTTACAATTTTAGCTTCGTATTCATCTCCTAATTTGAAGAATTCCTTTGCATTAACCGGTGTGTTAGCCCATGTAATTTCACTTACGTGAACAAGGCCTTCAACGCCTGGCATAATTTCAAGGAATGCACCGTAATCTTCGATGTTTACTACTTTACCTTTCACTGTTTCGCCTTCTTTAACGGTTGCAGCTAAGGTATCCCAAGGATGAGGAGTTAATTGTTTTAAACCAAGACTGATACGTTTTTTGTCGTCATCAAAATCCAATACAACAACGTTCAGTTTTTGATCCATCTTCAATACTTCAGAAGGATGGTTGATACGACCCCATGAAATATCTGTGATATATAATAAACCGTCTAAGCCACCAAGGTCAAGGAATGCACCAAAATCAGTGATGTTCTTGATAGTACCTTCCAGTACCTGGCCTTTTTCAAGTTTACCGATGATCTCAGCACGTTGTGCTTCGATATCGCTTTCGATAAGTGCTTTGTGAGATACAACCGCATTCTTAATTGCTTCGTTGATCTTCACCACTTTAAATTCCATTGTTTTACCTACGAACTGATCGTAATCAGTAACCGGTTTAACGTCGATCTGAGATCCTGGTAAGAATGTTTCCATTCCAAACACGTCTACGATCAAACCACCTTTTGTTTTGCTTGTAACCAAACCAGAAACGATCTCGCCTGTTTTGTTAAGCTCAACAATTTTTTCCCAGGCTCTTGTAGTGCGGGCTTGTTTGCGGCTAAGGTGCAGGTTACCGTCCCTGTCTTCTTTTTCAACCACCATTACTTCAATAAGATCACCCACTTTAAGTCCGCCGGCGATATCTCTGAATTCGTTCAAAGAGATCAGACCGTCACTTTTAAAGCCGATGTTAACTACTGCATCAGTTTTAGTGATCGCTTCGATCGTTGCAGTGATCATTTCGCCATCATTGATCTGCTTGAATGTGCCATCATAAACAGCATCATACTTCGCTTTCTCATCATTGTTGTAACTGGATACGTTACGTTTGTCAACACTCCAATCGAAATCATCGTGTGGAGTTTGCACCGGAGGATTTGTTGTCGCAGTAGCTCCAGCGGGTGCTGTAGCTTCCAGTGCATCTGCGTTTAATTGTTTACTAATGTTAAATGACATAGATATAATCCCGGTTTTTTAACGGGAGGACAAAGTTAGTAAAATACAGGGGATTTTAGACAGAAAAACGAGGTTTTTTCGGGCTATTTTAGCCGTAAAAGGCCGGAAATATTGCTCCCGTTGATTGATTATCTTTACCACATGCAATTTGGCGATATTATCAACGCGAAAGTTTCAAAAGAGGTCGACCGGCCAATGATGAAAAAAGAGCTCTTCCCTGTTAGCGCAGGGCTACAAAAATACCTGCGTAAATACGACAGGGATATTGCATTGCCGATCGTTTATAAAGACCTGCTCAATTATCGTTTTACTACTGCTTTAAAAGATAAAAATGGCAAATCCACGCATTGGGAAACCGCTGTTTACGACCCGATGGATATGGAGTTTTTAAAAGAAGCACTGGTAAAAACCTATGCTACCTTGAAGACAGAAGGTGATATGAGTTTTATCAAGCACCTGGAAATTGAACGGATCGATTTTTGTGAATTCGGCAATAGCATTCCATTCAGAATAAGAGTAGTTAATAAACTAAATGATAACCGCGATCATTTTTATATAAAATCAGTAGATGCTTCCCGTATTTATGGATTGGAATTGGAAGATATGCTTTCACCGAATCGCATCACTTTCTTATATCATAAGGATACATTGGTGGAAGAACATATACCCGGAATACCCGGAGATATTTTCCTGCGGGATTATATGGACCTGCCGGACACCAATAAGATTCGCCTGGCAAAGGAGTTTGTAAAATTCAACGAACGTTGTTTTGTAAGATTGCTGGGAGATATGCGCAGTTATAATTTTGTAGTAGAGATAACACCGGATATTGAAGGCTATCAATATAAATTACGCGCCATCGATTTTGATCAGCAGAGTTATGAAGGCAAGAAGAATTTATACCTCCCGCAATTTTATAAAGAGAATTTTGATTTTGTGGAAGCTGTCTTAAAAAATCTAAATGAAGAAGTGATCGCACAGTATCAATTGGAAGAAGATACCACGATGATGTATCGTGTCATTGCATCACGTGAACGATTGATGGAGTTGTTGAACATCATGATCAAAGACGAGCTCTCCGAAAATTATAAAGTAAAAATACTCCGCGAAGAATTGAATGCGCATTACGGCACTGCAGTTTTTAGTCGTTGTAAAACAATGGGTGAAGTGGTGAAGCGTCAGCTTAAACAAGCGCTGCAGAAGCATTTAAAGCAGGTGCAGAAGATACATAAATACAAAAAGCGTTGATGTGCAAATGTGCAGATGAAATGCCGTCCATTAAAGTGTTTGCATCAATAAGTCATTAAAATTCTGCAAAGAAGATATTTTCAGATCGGCTGCATACCATCGGTTATCCTGGAGATCATGTTGAGAAGGTACCACTACACATTTCATGCGTGCTGCTTTTACGGCAATCATGCCATTAAACGAATCTTCAAAACAAATACATTCTAATGGATGCGCATTCAGCATCATTGCGCAATCAAAATACACTTGTGGATGAGGTTTGCCGTGTGGTAATTCTCCGGCAGATGCAACGGCGTCAATATATTGTTTGATTCCTAAATGATCCAATGTGACTTCTATCAACTCCATTGGTGAAGAAGATGCCAGTCCTATTTTGAATTTTTTGGAGATAAAAAAATTGAGGATATGCGATAAGCCGGGCATTGGTCGGCCTTTCTGTATGATCTTTTCTTTTACTTTTTGAACAATGGCTTTGCAGGCAACTTCATTGTGTTCGGGATCTACTTTAAAAAAATCGAACCACCATTGTACAAATTCCTGTGTACGCAAGCCGGTAGTGGTAAGGTATTGCGCCGTAGTGAGCTGTATGTCGTAGCGCTTAAAAACCTCCAAAGCTGCTTCGTTCCATAATGGCTCTGAGTCGATGATCAGGCCGTCCATATCAAAAATAACCGTGTTCAATTGCATGGTTGCAAATATATTAACTTCATCCGATGCTAAGCGCGGGTAGCCTAACTTTACAGCATATTAATACTCAAATAAGGGATTGTTATTATCTTGCATCCCAATTGCTGAATAAAAGCCAATGTCAAAATTCCTGACTCGTCTTACGGAGATCAAATTAGTAAAGGGAATCCTTTACGCGTTCGTTGGTGTATTCACTTATCCCGGACTTGTTTTTGTAAATAAACTGAAAATAGAAGGAACCGAACACCTGGAAAAACTTCCCAAGAAAAACGTACTGTTTGTCAGCAACCATCAAACCTATTTTGCAGACGTTATCACTTTCTTACATATTTTTTGCGCGGTAACCTGGCGTAAGAAAAATAAATTGGGTGTTCCATATTATTTGCTTTGGCCATTTACGAGAGTAAAATATGTAGCTGCAGAAGAAACAATGAAAAGCAGTTTCATCAGTAAACTATTTACATTGGCGGGTGCGGTAACCGTAAAACGCACATGGGCATCTGCTTCCAAAGAAGTAAGAAAAACACTGGATCCAAGTGATACAAGAAAAATAGAAAATGCTTTGCAAAATAATTGGGTGATCACTTTCCCGCAAGGAACTACCAAGCCTTTTGCTCCGGGTAGAAGAGGGACTGCTTTCATTATCAAACAACACAAACCGATCGTCGTTCCTGTTGTGATCAATGGTTTCTGGCGCGCCTTTAATAAAAGAGGATTGAAATTTAAAAAGAAAGGAGTGTTGCTTTCTGTTCGTTTTAAAGCGCCGATGGCGATCGATTACAATGATAGCACGGAGCATATCTTAGAACAAATAATGGATGCCATCGAACAAAGTAAAAAATTCATGATGAAAGGAAAACATCATGAGATAATTAGTAATTAATTATTTTGTAAACAACGCTTTCAACTCATCCGCATCCTGCGCTTTCATCTTTCCACCCAATACCAAACGTAGTTGTCTTCTTCTCAATGCGCCATCAAATAATCTTTTTTCTTCTTCCGTTTGAGGTATTATCTGGTGCACGGCTTTTGGTTTGCCATTATTATCCAGTCCTACGAATGTATAATACGCTTCATTGCTTTTGTATTTGTTTTGTTGTATGGCATCTTCACCCCATACTCTTAAATGCACTTCCATGCTGCTGTTAAAAACCCTTGTTAGTTTGGCTTCAATATGCACGGCATTGCCCAACATGATCGGGTTCTCAAAGGAAATATTGTCAACCGATGCGGTAACGGCCGGACTGCCACAATGCTTGGTAACGGCGAGCGCCGCGGCGATATCCATCCAATACATCAGTCTTCCGCCCATGAGGTTGCCAAAAACATTGGTATCATTGGGCAAAACAAGCTCTGTCATTATTACCAGCGATTGGCTTGGCGTCTTATCCATAAAATGCGTTTTAGCAAAGATAACACAGGACCTTAACGATTTTGGTGAAATATTTTAGAGCTCTTTACGTTATTGTGATTCATGATCGCTTTTGATAACACCACGAATGCCTTTGTCTATAAAAGTACGAGGGAACTAAAAAAAGCTTACCGGCTTTTTTGGTTAATGGGAAAGACATGGCTGGTACGCTTAAGCAGTAAGATACTTCCCTGGGCGGTGAAATGGAATATTCCCTTTGTTCGCTTCCTTATACGCCATACTATTTTTAAAGAATTCGTTGGCGGCGAAACATTAAAAAAGACCATCGTAGTAACCAACCGGTTAAAGCAATATCATATCGGTGCTATCCTGGATTACGGGGTGGAAGGAGGCAATAACGATAACCGTTTTGATAATTCGGCGGATGAATTCGTGCACGCCATTCGATATGCGGCAACGCAACAAAATATTCCTTTTGTAAGTATTAAAATAACGGGCATCGCCCGTTTTGCATTGTTGGAAAAAGTAAATACAGCGATGCAATTGGCAAACGGAAAGTTGACAGAACGATATACGAATGCGTTGAATACATTAAATGAAGAAGAAAAAAAAGAATGGGATAAGGCAACAGCCCGCATGTTGAAGATCTGCGAAACTGCACATTCAAAACATGTTGGATTATTGATCGATGCAGAAGAAACATGGATACAGGATACCATCGATGCACTAAGTACTTCGCTAATGCAACAATTTAACCGGCATTGGGCACTTGTTTTTAATACGATACAAATGTATCGTCATGATCGCATGCAATTTTTAAGTGATTGTTATGCAATGGCTGTGGAAGAAGAATTTATCCTAGGTATCAAACTCGTAAGAGGGGCCTATATGGAAAAAGAACGCGAAAGGGCAAAGCAATTGAATTATCCATCACCCATTGTGCCCGATAAAAAAACCTGTGACAGGGAGTATAATGATGCAATGACATTCTGCATCGATCGGTTGGTTGTTATTTCACTGATCGTTGCCTCACATAATGAAGAAAGCAACCTGCTGGCAACACAATTATTGTATCAGCACAAGATCCCCAATAATCATCCCCATATTCACTTCTCTCAATTGTATGGCATGAGCGATCATGTTAGTTTTAATCTGGCCAAAGAAGGGTACCTGGTTTCCAAGTACTTACCTTTCGGACCTCTTACAGATGTAATACCTTATTTGATGCGAAGAGCAGAAGAAAATACCGCGGTAAGCGGACAAACCGGAAGGGAGCTTCGGTTATTAAAAAAAGAATTGCGCAGGCGGGGAACACAAATAGAATTATCTCTTTTTTGAAAAAACGAGCGTTCGGTTTATATTTAGCAAAAAATAAAAATATAGTATGACTGAGCCAACAACATCAACTGATTTTTTGGATGACCTTACCGCAAAAAAGATCCCATCAGGAATTAACACGCTTACGATCCTAACCTATATCGGCTGTGGGTTCGGACTTATTTCATCCATTGCTTCTCCTTTTCTTATGACTTATTCAAAACAAATGATGGATAAGGCGTTGACACAAGATGGCCTTTCGGATAAACAAATTGCCACGCTTGAAAAAAGCAAGGAAGCGCTTGAAATTACCCATCAATATATTATTCCGCTGGTTATAATAGGGATCATTGGCATCGTATTGTGTTTCGTTGGAGCATTGATGATGCGTAAGTTGAAAAAAGATGGCTATTGGTTATATGTAGCCGGAGAATTATTGCCCGTTATTGCTACCGTTATATTATTAGGGCAATATGCCTATATAGATTGGAAAAGTGCCTTTAGTTACGCGCTCCCGGCTCTTTTTATAATTCTTTATTCCACGCAACGAAAATACCTATCTTAGGAGCACAAATTTGTACCATGGCCGATTCAACAATGTCGCCGGATCTTTTGAACTTCGAAGATGCGGGTAAGAAGAAAATACCTTCAACCCTTAATGTACTTACTATCCTTACCATCGTCGGCTCTGTGTTTAAGTTTATTGCCGAGATCAGAAGTTATTATACGGGGGAAAATCGGTTGAAGTTATTGCGTGAAAGAAGTGCGCATTTGCAGCAGGATTCTTCTGCCTGGATCAAAAGATTAAATAGCCCTCAGATGATCGAGATCGTGCAAAATGAAGTTGCTAATAAACTGCCCTTATTGATATTAGGTATTCTTTGTAGCGGGGTGTCTTTTTATGCGGCGACGGAGATGCGAAAACTTAAACAACGGGGTTATTGGATCTGGTTAGTCGGAGCATTTTTACCACTTATAGGAACTGTTTTGTTTATAGGTCCGGTTTTCTTTGAGATGTATGGATGGGTGGTGATGATCATTCAGCTCGCCTTTATAATTCTTTATTCTGCACAGCGAAAATACCTGGTAAACTAGTGACGCTTTATTACCACGCTTTGGAAACCTCTGCATTCAATATCCTGATAAAGTAAAGATGTTCGTTCTCGTAATAATCGGGGTATGCACCTCCCTTTAATATCATCTGCGGACGAAAATTATAATCAGAAAAAACCTTATCGTCTTTATCATTCAAATGATCCATCATATCAGTGGGATAGGCGATCAGCAATTTCGTAAAAAGATAAGCGCATTCAAATCCTTTGAAAGCCATATCACCAGGAACTCCTTTGTACCGGATATTATAATCATTGAATAACATCTGGCTAAAATTGTCGTCTTTCTCTGTATAAAAAGGAGAAGTGTAATAAACCGGAAAATCCTGGATAGCATCTTTATCCGCAAAAATTTTAAAACTGTTCCAATTGGGCATGCCGATCAAAGTGATCGGGTATTCTGTATGCAGGTCGCTGCAGGCTTCTGTCAGGCTGGTGCCGAAGGCTTCATCTAAACTGGCACCAATGATAACACTATGGCGCGTACTGTCGAGTTTCTTTCTTAAAAAATCGTAGGCCACTACGCTATCAACATTGATCGTTTGAATATTCAATAAAGGTTTACCATCCTGATCATTGAACTGCCTCATATAAGCAGCGATCTTATCTTCCTGCGCACCTTTTTTACGGATCAAAAATATTTTATCGCTTCCATGGTTTTGTAATAAATAACTATAAATGGCCTGGCAATGTGATTTTAATGTAGAGTTAACGATCACTAAATAGGGATTCGCAACAACACCCCCATCGTTTGGATATGTAGCAGAAATGAATGGTATCTTTTTATTTAAACAAAAATCAGCCAACTCTTTGAACTCGATATCTTTTACTGATCCAATGATCAGGTCAAGACTATCCAGTTTTTTGTTTTTGATAAGTGTTGCAACACTGGTTGTAGTTGATTTAGAATCGTAAAAAGTTGCGATGATGTTAACATCGCCAAGATCCATTGAATCCAATCCGGCTTCAGCGCCTTGTACAAAATCAAGACCGGGTTGCATGGACTTAGGAATGCTTTGCGTGTATTTAAAATCGCCCGCGGCATTAAAAGAAGCATCTAGGTACAATGGTGCGAAGATGCCCACTCTGTATGTTTTCAACTTTGTCTTGTCTTGTGCCTGTATATTCAATACAGCCAATAAAAAAAGAAAAGCAGATAAAAACTTTTTCATGATACTAATATTAGATCGTAATTATTCCCACTCGATCGTTGCAGGAGGTTTGCTGCTGATATCGTAAACTACTCTATTAATACCTCTTACATTATTGATGATCTCGTTCGACATATTTGCTAAAAAATCATAAGGCAGATGTGCCCAATCTGCTGTCATTCCATCAACCGATGTTACTGCTCTTAATGCAACAGTAAATTCATATGTTCTTTCATCGCCCATTACACCAACACTTTTTACCGGTAATAATATAGTACCTGCCTGCCAAACTGAAGAGTAAAGGTTGTATTTTTTTAATCCATTCGTATAGATCGCATCCGCTTCCTGCAATAATTTAACTTTCTCTTCAGTGATCTCGCCCAATATCCTGATCGCTAATCCCGGTCCGGGGAAAGGATGACGATTAATAAGATCAGCAGGTATGCCTAACTCTAAACCCACTTTTCTTACTTCATCTTTAAATAGATAACGCAAAGGCTCTACCAGGCCAAGTTTCATCGTTGCCGGCAAACCACCAACATTATGATGTGATTTAATAGTAACAGACGGACCGTGTACAGAAACAGATTCAATAACATCGGGATAAATAGTCCCCTGTGCCAGTAATTCTATGTTCTCTAATTTCTTTGCTTCCTGGTCAAATATGTCAATGAATCCTTTGCCAATCACTTTTCTTTTTTCTTCCGGATCTGTTTTGCCGGCAAGCTTTGTATAAAAATGTTCTTTGGCATCAATGCCTTTTACATTCAACCCGATGCTGTCGTATGTTTTTAAAACCTGTTCAAATTCACCTTTGCGCAATACACCGTTATCAACAAAAATGCCGAAGAGATTTTTACCAATTGCTTTATGAATGAGTGTTGCAGCAACGGTACTATCCACACCGCCACTTAATGCCATGATCACTCTCTTATTACCAATTTGTTTTTTTAATGCCTCCACTGTTTCAGTGATAAAGTGTGCGGAGGTCCAGTTTTGACTGCATCCGCAGATATTCACTAAAAAGTTCTTTATTATTTTTTTGCCTTCGGCAGAATGATAAACTTCGGGATGAAACTGTATGCCGTATAATGGAAGTCCGGCTCCTTCACCGCGTTTAAATGCAGCAACGGGAATGCTTTCTGTCGTTCCTAATAATTCAAATCCTTTAGGTAATTCTTTAATGGTATCACTATGACTCATCCAGACCTGCGATGTAGTAGGAACACCTTCTAAAAATTTATCCGTGTTTTTTTCAATGGTTAATATTGCTCTGCCGTATTCTCTTTTTTCACTTTTATCAACTCTTCCGCCAAATAGTTTTGCGGTTAATTGTGCGCCATAGCATACACCCAACACCGGTAATTTATCAGCCATTGCTTTTATATCTACCATCGGCGCTTTATCCTCATTTACAGAGAATGGCGAACCGGAGAGAATGATACCTTTTAAGCCCGGTTCAAACTGTATTTCTTTATGGTATGGGGTGATTTCGCAATAAACATTGGCTTCTCTTACGGCACGTGCAATTAATTGTGTGTATTGGGAGCCAAAATCGAGGATGAGAATTTTTTCCGTCATGGTGCTGCGAAGGTAAATAATTCGCATGGAATAGGACGTTGGTCGTTTCCTGCCAATTAAAATTTATCTTTATGCCCATTTAGCAAGCAATGACAGACAAAGAGCTCATACAAACGATTGAAAACAGCCCGGGCAACCATGTGCGGTTTGCAGTAGCCGATATAGACGGCGTTTTGCGCGGGAAGATCATCAACAAAGAAAAATTTTTGAAGGGAGTTAAAGATGGCATTGGCTTTTGCAATGTGATCTTTGGATGGGATATCAATGATAATTGCTATGATAAAGGCGATATCAGCGGATGGAACACGGGTTACCCGGATTCTTTCGCAAGTCTTGATCTGTCTACATTCAGACAAGTTCCCTGGAACGAGAATATTCCTTTTTTCCTGGCAGATTTTAGCAATTCAAAAGAGGTAGCAGCTGCTTGTCCGAGGACATTATTAAAGACGATCAAGCAACAATGCACTGATCTTGGATATAAAGCCATTTTTTCCAAAGAATTTGAGTGGTTCAATTTTAAAGAGACCTCTCATTCTTTGCATGATAAGAATTTTGTTAACCCGCAACCATTAACGCAGGGAATGTTTGGGTATTCGTTGCTGCGTACATCAGAGAATCAATCTTTTTACAATGATCTTTTTAATTTATTAAGACAATTTGGTGTGCCGTTGGAAGGTCTGCATACAGAAACCGGCGGCGGTGTTTACGAAGCTGCTATTGAATATGCAGATGTATTGGAAGCGGCGGATAGAGCGATCTTATTTAAAACAGGAACTAAGGAAATTGCATATAGGCATGGATTGATCGCAAGCTTTATGGCAAAATGGAATATGGCATTGCCGGGTTGCAGCGGGCATATTCATCAAAATTTAATGGATGCTTCGGGAAAAGAGAATTTGTTCTCCGATACAAAACAGAAAGATGGCATGAGCCAATTGATGCAACATTATATTGCCGGGCAATTGCATTGCCTGCCGCATATCATGCCGATGTATGCACCAACCATCAATAGTTATAAAAGATATGTAGAAGGGGCTTGGTCATCTACATCGGTTAGTTGGGGAATAGAAAACAGGACAACTGCGTTGCGTGTGATCAATCATTCGCCAATGAATACAAGATTGGAAACAAGAGTGCCGGGCGCTGATGCCAATCCTTATTTATCGATCGCGGCGAGCCTTGCATCAGGGTTGTATGGCATCAAACATAAGCTGTCATTGAATATTGCCGCTACAAAAGGAAATGAATACGAAAATACTGCTTCTCAAAAATTACCAAAGACATTGGATGAAGCGACAAAAGCAATGAAAGCTTCTTCTATTGCAAAAGAATTATTCGGCGAAGCATTCGTTGATCATTTTATAATGACAAGAGAATGGGAATGGAAACAATTTGCCGAAGCAGTTACGGATTGGGAATTAAAAAGATATTTTGAAATAGTATAATTACTTATGGCATTTATAGATTTTACGGAGATCGTTAAGCAAGCGTGGAAAAATTATGATGAAACAAGGGATATCGTCCGTATTGTTGATATCAGCGCGAAAGTTTCTACCAATTATGTCTATAGAATAACCTTTAAAGACGAAAGTTTTATCGTTGCCAAGCTTTCTTATTTCGGCAAGTTTGAACATTTTGTAGAAGATCATACTATTGTCAATGCCTTGTCCAATAACCTTCCGGCGCCGTTTGAAAATTTCCTGGCGCGTTCTTTAATGAAAGGAAATTCATTGTACGTGCATCGTTTTCAAAATGAGTTATTGGATGCGTGGGTGGTTTTTTATCGCCCGATAGAGATCAAAAAAAGATTACCGAAGAGATTGAATGATGAACAGATCATAAAATTGGGAGAACAACTGGCTTTGTTTCATAAAGCATGTTACAATACAAGAAACACGTTGCCTTCTTCTTCCAAAACATTGAAGACGGATATTGATCATTTATTAAGAGAATTGGAAACAGATTATGGCAAGTACGAACATCGTATGAACCGTTACGAGATCCGAAAACAAGCAGATGCTTTCTTTGAAGGCTGTGAAAAACTTGGTGTTGCTCAATTTGAGAAGATCCCTGTTTTTATGGATTGGAACATCGGTAACTTTTCCGTGACGGAAGAGTTCAACTTATTCTCACGCTGGGATTATGATTGGTTTCGCGTGAGTAGCCGAATAATGGATTTTTATTTTTTAAGCAGGGTGGTATCGGATATTGGCGATAAAACTGTTTTCAGTTACCAGGTCGGTCCGTTGATGGAAGATCGATTTATTCTTTTTCTAAAAGCATATCATGCAGAATATCCATTAACGAAAGAAGAGATATTATTTATGAAAGAAGCCTATCGTTTCTTTATTTTGAATTATGTAATTAAAGACGGACGGCATTTCTTTCATGAAATTTTTGCCACTAAATTGATGCGTGAAGCCTACGATATTTATTTTCCTTCGATCGAAAAAGAATTCAATGCGGATAAGATATTGAAGGCGCTGGATCTATAAACTGTCTGAACGTGGATTTGGGCAGATGAAAGGGATTAATAGGATTTTTCAAGTCGCACATCCTTTTAATCAACTAATCCACCCAAATCATCGTTCAGACAAAAAACAAATTATGAAACCACAATCATTTAAATCGGTCCTGAAAAATTTTAAAGCTGTTTTTTTAGACTCTTACGGAGTTATAAAAAATTACAATGGCCTGATCGAAGGTGTGCCCGAAACAATTGATTATATCCGTAGTCAGGGTATTGCGATACGTGTTTTAACCAATGATGCATCGCGAAGCAGAACACAGCAGGCAGAAGGGTTTCATAAATCAGGATTAAAAAATATTGCCAAAGAAGAGATCATTACTTCGGGTATGATGGCCAAACATTTCCTGGAACAAAAAATATTAAGCGGCAAGATCGGTTACTTAGGAACAGAAAATTCAGCGCATTATATTTTACAGGCAGGATTAGAACATATCGCCGTGAAGGATATTGACATGAATAAAATGGAAGATATCTCCGCGTTTGTTTTTTTAGATGATGAAGGATTTGACTGGAATACGGATATCACTAAAACAGTGAATCTTTTGCGTCATCGCAATATCCCTGTGATCGTTGCCAACTCAGACAAATTGTATCCTGTTTCCAAACACCATGTTGCGGTTGCGACCGGTGGAATTGCCAAGCTGGTAGAAAGCATGCTCAGCAAGAAGTTCATTCATTTTGGAAAACCAGATACACAGATGTTCAATTATGCATTTGAGCAATTGAATCGCACGGGAGCTTTTAATAAAAGAGATATTTTAATGGTAGGAGATACCTTGCACACCGATATTTTAGGCGGCAATAAATTTGGCATAAAAACGACCTTGGTATTATCAGGAAATACTGAAGCTGCAAATGCCGAGCAGCAGATAAACTCTACAGGTATCATTCCGGATTATATATGTAATTCGATAGTGGATTAATATAGCTACATGAATAAGACAGACTTACTATCCTCTCTACAACAAACAAAACTGGAAACGATTTCATTCTTTGATCTGGATGATGATAAGCTTGCTATGAATTATGGAGAAGGAAAATGGACGATCCGACAAATACTACATCATTTAACAGATACAGAATTGGTATTGCATACCAGAATTAAAAAAGTGATCGCGGAGCCGAAACAATTAATTACTGTATTTGACCAGGATGATTGGGATAAAGCGTTTGATTATTTTCATGAACCGCTTGGAATTAAAAAACAAGCGTATGAAATAGGCCGGGAACTGAATTATGACTTGACAGATAAGTATTATGAACTCTATGGACAGAAAGAATTCATTCACAGTGAAACGGGCGTAAGACTTTTAAAGGATGAATTCGAAAAAATAGCGTGGCATAATCAAAAGCATATTGATCAAATAAAACTGACATTATCAAAATAGCATGAGCGAATTCGATTTCAATAATAAAACTTTTGCGCTTGTTCAGAATACCGAAAACGGGCAAGTGAATGCTGATACTATTTTTAAGTATAAACAGGAAGGAGATTTGGTAACTGCCGATTATTGTGGAGGTTCTATTAAGTATGGAAAAATAATTGCGAAGCTTAATGATAATACATTGGATATGCTTTATCAATGTATAACTATAGCCAACGAATTAAAAGCAGGTAAGGCAATTGCAAAGATATCCATGACGGATAATGGAAAAATGAGGCTAATCCTCGATTGGGAATGGTTGAACAATCCTAATGAAAAAGGACAATCAGAATATATGGAAATAGACTAATTGCTAACTTTGCCATCCTGTCACCCAAAAAGGCGTGGCATTCTATTTGACAAGCAAACTTGAATAATACAAACAAACTATGCAACAAGGAAATATACGGGTACAGACAGAGAATATCTTCCCGATCATCAAGAAATTCTTATACAGCGAACATGACATTTTTTTACGTGAACTTGTCAGTAATGCAGTGGATGCCACACAAAAATTAAAAACACTTTCTTCTATTGGTGAAGCAAAAGGTGAGATTGGCGAAACAAGCATTACGATCTCTATTGATGCAGAAAAGAAAACATTGACCATCTCCGATAAAGGAATTGGTATGACGGCCGAAGAGGTGGATAAATACCTGAACCAGGTTGCTTTCAGCGGTGCGGAAGAATTCTTAAATAAATACAAAGGACAGAACGAGAATAATATCATCGGCCATTTTGGGTTGGGTTTTTATTCGTCTTTTATGGTGAGCGATAAAGTGGAAGTAGTTACCAAATCATTTAAAGAAGATGCAAAAGCAGTGAGATGGGAATGTGATGGCAGTCCGGCTTTTACCCTGGATGATGCAGATAAAGCGGCGCGTGGAACAGATATCATCTTGCATATTAATGAAGAAAGCAAAGAGTTTTTAGATGCTACAAAAGTGAGCAGCATCTTGCAAAAATTCTGTCGCTTTTTACCGGTGCCTATTTTCTTTGAAGAAAAACAAATTAATAATCCAACACCGGCATGGACGAAGAAGCCGTCTGAATTAACCACAGAAGATTACCAGAATTTTTATAAAGAATTATATCCATATAGCGAAGCGCCTTTGTTCTGGATACATTTGAATGTTGATTTTCCTTTTAATCTGACAGGTATTTTGTATTTCCCTAAGATCAAACAGTCTTACGAAATTCAAAAAGATAAGATTCAATTATACAGTAACCAGGTTTTTGTAACAGATGAAGTAAAGGATATCGTTCCTGAGTTTTTAATGTTATTGCATGGTGTGATCGATTCTCCGGATATCCCGTTGAATGTGAGTCGTAGCTATTTACAGGGCGATCCAAATGTAAGAAAGATCAATGCGCATATCACTAAAAAAGTGGCGGATAAATTAGAAGAGATATTTAATAAAGACAGGGCGGCATTTGAAGAAAAATGGGAAAGTATCGGCCTGTTTGTGAAATACGGAATGATGACTGATGACAAGTTCCTGGAAAAAGCGAACAAGTTCAATGTGTTTGAAAGTGCGGAGGATAGCAAGTTCTATACATTGGATGAATATAAAACAGCGGTAGAAACTTTACAGAAAAATAAAGAAGGGAAATATATCGTGTTGTACACGACGAATCCAGTACAGCAGGATGCATATATACAAGCTTGTAAAGGCAAAGGATATATTGTAGTGAAGATGGAAACATTGGTGGATGCTGCATTTATCAATAATATGGAAATGAAATGGGAGAATGTTTCGTTTGTAAGAGTGGATGCGGATATTGTCGATAATTTAATCGACAAAACAGAAACAGCAGATAGTGTGTTGAGTAAAGAAGATGAAGCAAAACTAAAAGCATTATTTGAAGCCCAAAAATCTACATTGCAGGTAACGGTAGAAGTAAAAGGATTGAGTGTAGATGCTCCGCCGGTTGTTGCAACGCGCCCTGAGTTTATAAGAAGAATGAAAGATATGGCTGCTGTTGGCGGTGGCGGAATGGGTAGTTGGTATGCAAATATGCCGGATGAAGTGAACTTAACAGTAAATGGCAATCATCCTTTGTATAAAAATATTTTAGCAGAAGATGACCAGTCTAAAAAAGAAATGCAGGTAAAGACGCTGGCTGATCTTGCTTTGTTATCACAAGGTTTATTAAAAGGAAATGATTTGACGGCGTTTATCAATCGTAGTGTTGAGTTGATGGGAGTAGAGCAGAAAGAAAAAGTATAATTCAATTCGTCAAACGTGAAATGTCAGACGTGAAATAGCGTATAATTCTTTGGGGATAGATCTAACGGTCTATCCTTTTATTTTACTGCTAACCTTTCACGTTTCACTTTTGACGTTTCACGCTTCGGAAGCTCTCAGATCAACAACCTTTAACTGAATCGTTGTATTCCCGTTCCATTCGTTTTCATCCAATGTGAAAACAATATCGAATGGTTTTTTTGCTTCAACAATAGAGAACTTATTAGCAAGATTAAATCCAATTCCTGTAATGCTGATATTATCCTGCTTCACTACAAAACGTGCGTGTTTTTCTTTTACAATTTTCGAATAGCCAGTATCGGCAACATTGCGTGCAATGAAGACAGGGCGCATGTTTTCCGGCCCGAATGGTTCCATTTGGCAAAGGATCTTATAAAAATTATCATTGATCTCTGCAAAGCTGATCTCACTGTCAATAACGATCTCCGGAATTAATAAACGATCTTCAATACTTCCTGAAACAACTTCTTCAAATTTATGAATAAATGGTTCCAGGTTTTCCGGAAGTAAGGTTAATCCTGCCGCTGCAAAATGGCCGCCATATCCTAATAAATATTCCCTGCACCCATGAATGGCCTCATATAAATTAAACCCGGTAACGCTGCGGGCGCTTCCTGCCAATACTTCACCGCTTCGTGTAAGCACCACCGTTGGGCGATAATAGGTTTCGATCAATCGGCTGGCAACAATGCCTACCACACCTTTGTGCCAATCTTCCTTAAATACAACGGTAGACTTACGGTTAAGCATAACCGAATCATTTTCAATAGTTGCTAACGCTTCTTCAGTTATGCTGCTATCGGCTTCTTTTCTTTCTGTATTATCGGTGTTTAAGATCTTTGCGAATTCCAATGCTTTGGCAGGGTCTTTTTCAATAAAAAGCTGGACTGCTTTTCGGGCGTCATCCATTCTTCCCGCGGCATTTACTCTTGGTGCAATTACAAAAACTACATTCGTGATCGTTAGGTCCTTCCCTTCAAATTTATTTAATGCGACCAATGCTTTAATGCCTTCGCTTGGGTTGTTATTTATTCTTTCCAAACCATGATAGGCCATGATGCGGTTCTCTCCCGTCATGGGTACGATATCTGCTGCGATGGCCGTTGCAACGAGATCCAGGTAACAATAATAATGTTCTTCTTCTATTCCAAAATGTCCTGCCAGCGCTGTTATTAATTTAAATCCAACACCACAACCGCATAACTCTTTATACGGGTAATTACAATCTCTTTGTTTTGGGTTGAGGATGGCAACTGCTTTTGGAAGCTCCGTATCCGGTAAGTGATGATCACACACGATAAAGTCGATACCTAACGTTTTCGCATACCCGATAAGGTCAACTGATTTGATGCCACAATCCAGTGAAATGATAAGCGTAAAATTATTTTCTGCGGCGAAATCAATTCCCATTTTACTTACGCCGTAACCTTCGCGATACCGGTGAGGGATATAAAAATCGAGCGATGAAGGTTCGTAGATCTTGCATAAAAAATCATACATGCAGGCAACAGAAGTGGTGCCATCTACATCGTAATCCCCAAAGACGAGTATTTTTTCTTTTTGTTCAAAAGCAGACAGGATGCGGGTTAAAGCCTTATCCATATCTTTCATCAAAAAAGGGTTATGCATGTCCGTTAGTTGTGGCCGAAAATAATCTTTGGCTTTATCAAACGTGTCGATGCCTCTCTGCAATAATATCTTGCAAAGGGTAGGATTGATCTTTAGGGATTGCTGCAGCGCTTTTATCTTGGTAGCGTCTGCCTGTAGTATGTTCCAGCGTTTCTCCATGTTCGATTCGTGAAAGGTGAAACGTCAAACGTGAAAAAAGATGCTTTAAAGTTTCAAGTGCTTACCTTTTCACTTCTCACCTTTGACGTTTCACGTATTAATATTTTCTATCCGTAGTATATCTCACCAGGTCTTCCAAAGCCTTGCGCACTTCATTATCCGGGAATGCGTGTAATATTTCCAATGCCTCATCTCTGTATTGATTCATCATCTTGGTGGCATAACTGATACCGCCTTCTGCTATCACCGTATCGATCACCAATTTAACTTTTTTTGGATTCTTATTCTCGTTTTTTATAATATAGATGAGTTTCCTTCGGGTTGTTCCATCTACTTTATTTAGCGTGTAAATGAGTGGCAGCGTTAGTTTCTTCTCTTTGATATCATTGCCGGTAGGTTTGCCGATGTCTTCCTTTCCATAATCGAAGAGATCGTCTTTGATCTGGAAGGCGATGCCTACTTTTTCGCCAAATAATTTCATCTGGTCGCAAATTGTTTTATCGTGGCAGGTGCTCCAGGCACCAACGGCACACGCAGAGGATAATAAAGAGGCTGTTTTATTACGGATGATCTCGAAATAGATTGATTCTTCCAGGTTAAGTTTACGTGATTTTTCTATCTGTAACAGTTCGCCTTCGCTCATTTGTTTAACGGCTTCGGACAATATACGCAGGTGCTCAAAATCATTATTATCGGTAGATAAAAGCAATCCTTTAGACAAAAGATAGTCGCCTACCAATACGGCTATTTTATTTTTCCAGATGGCATTGATAGAGAAGAAACCTCTTCTTTCCAGCGCTTCATCCACTACATCGTCATGCACTAACGTTGCTGTATGCAGTAATTCTACCAAAGCCGCGGCCCTGTAGGAGCTTTCATTGACAGGTCCGTGTAGTTTGGCACTTAAAAAGACAAACATCGGCCGCATTTGTTTGCCCTTTCGTTTAATGATATAACTCATTATCCTGTCGAGCAGGGGTGTTTGGCTTTTAACGGCATCCGCAAACTTCTTTTCAAATGTCTCCAGTTCAGTCCCGATAATATTTTTTACAAAATCCATTTCAATCTTTAAAGCAGTAATTCAGATGTGATAGTCAACCCTTTCGGATACCCGATTTAAAAGGATCGTTTAGTAAAGATGGAATAAAATATTTGCAAAACGGGCAGCATAAGGGTAAAAAATTAAGTCATGCCCTTATTAGCATATAATACAAATTATTTTGGTCAAATCCCAATTAATTGGTAAAAAAAATTTGGTTTTTAATTCTCATTCGATATTTTTGCAATGAATCGAACAGAATTCTCAGAAAACATTAATCTAATAATCATCTAGTTATGGCAAGCAAAAAGTTTAAATTATTACTCGGGTTACTGATTCTGTTGGGATCTTCAGCCTTTTCTCAAACGAAAGGAGGATATAATCCTTATGACACATCAGTAATTCCCTCAAAGAGATTACCGCAACAAAACGAATTTTGGAATAATTCTTATTCCTTTCCGGCTAAACCACGCAATCAGTGGGAAGTTGGTGTATCGGGCGGAACAGTAACAGAAAGTTCTGACGTATCTTCAGTATTCCCAACTTTTGGGTTTGGAGTACATGTAAGAAAGGCTTTAGGTTATCTTTTCTCTGTGAGATTGGAATATATTAACGGTACTGCTAAAGGGTTGAGCTGGAATCCATCTACGGGTTATGCAAATGATCCTGCTTGGGCTGGCTACACCGGTAAAGTCTTTTACAACTATAAAGCACATATTCAGGATCTTAGCTTAGAAGGTATCATTACCTTAAACAATATACGTTTCCACAAAGAAAAAACAGGTCTTACTTTTTATGGTGGTGCCGGTTTTGGTGCAACGATATTTAAGACTATGATCAATGCTAAAGATGCTAATGGTAACACTTATCAAACTTTGTTTACCACAGTAGCAGGTACTCCTTCTATCTATTCAAATCGTAAAAAGATCATTGATGCGTTAAAAGCAGGAATGGATGATACGTACGAAACAAATGCAGAAACAGAAGCAGGTAATCGCCGTCCTAAGATTGGTGATAATACCTTAAAACCTTCCGGTAGCGTTCTTGCAGGAGTTGCTTATAAATTGAGCGACAGGATCAACATCGCTTTGGAAGATCGTTGGATCTTTGTTAAAACGGATCTGTTAGACGGACAACGTTGGTCTGAATACCCTTCAAATACAGGCGGAAACACGTCTTTAACGGGTGATTTCGATTCTTATAACTACGGTTCATTGGGAATTAACTTCAACTTAGGTGCTAAGGCTGTTGAACCATTATGGTGGATCAATCCATTGGATTATGCATACAGCGAGTTGAACAATCCTAAGCACATGAAACTACCTAAACCGGTATTTGATGATGCGGATGGTGATGGTGTTGTTGATCAGTTAGATAGAGAACCAAACACTCCAGCTGGTTGCCCGGTTGATACACATGGTGTTTCTAAAGATACAGATGGTGATGGTGTTCCTGATTGTAAGGATAAACAATTGATCACTCCTACAGAATGTCAACCAGTTGACGCTGACGGTGTTGGTAAATGCCCGGATCCTAGTTGCTGCGCTGCTAATAAAGCTTTAATTGATAGCTTGATACATCATACACCTTCGGCTTCTTGCCCTAGTGATTACCCAAGCATCTCTTTCAAAGACAAGAGCATTGCTTTAGGTAAAGATGCAAAAGCATTGGCTGCAACGGTGGCTTCTAAATTAAAATCTAGTCCTACTTGTACGATCACATTAACAGCTTATCCTGGAACTTCTAAAGCACAACAGTCTTTAGCTGAAACAAGATTGAACGCGGTTAAAAAATACCTGGTTGAAAAATTAGGTATCAGTGAAGACAGGATCTCTACCGATAAAGTTATTGGTGGTGGTGACGAAGGAACGATCGATATTAAAGCGAACTAATTTCATACTACTTTTTGCTTGGAAAGCCTCCTGATTCGATCAGGAGGCTTTCTTCTTTATGACATCCTAACTCTTTCAGTCAGGGCGGTTTATCAAAATCTTAACGGCCGGTTTTGCTGAATTAATTAATTTCGGATGATTTTTGGGCAAAATCCATTAAATTTGCCTCCCTTATGCGTTTTTCTTATCTATTTACAGGCCTGAGTTTACTTTGCTTTTTATCTTGTAGTAAGTTCAATGCCGTGCTGAAAAGTAAGGATCCTAATTATCAATTACAGGAAGCCGATAAGTACTACGAAAAGAAAGACTACCGGGATGCGCAAACGCTTTATGAGCAATTATATCCTGTTTATAAAGGGACAGATAAATTTGAAGAACTCTATTACAAAGATGCTTATTGCTTCTTTTATATGAAAGAATACCTCGACGCAGAGAATTTTTTCAAAGGTTTTTTAGATGTTTTTCCGAATAGTACCAAGGCAGATGAAGTGGATTACATGGAGGCATACAGTGTTTTTATGCGTTCGCCTAAAGTAGAACTGGATCAAACGAATACCCTCAAAGCAATGGGTATGATGCAGACCTACATCGCCAGACATGCGGGCTCTGACCGGATCAAGGACGCGAATAATATTATCGACCAGTGCAGGGCAAAGCTGGAACTAAAGGCTTACAATGCGGCTAAATTGTATTCAAGACTTGGTCAATACAGAGCTGCGATGTTAGCATACCAGGATCTGCTGACAGATTATTCAGGATCGGCATCGGGAGAAACCTACAACCTGGAATTGGTAAAGTCTATATATGAATTTGCAGGGTTAAGTGTACCGGAAAAACAAGTAGAAAGATACCAGCAGGTAGTAACAGAATATCAGAATTTTTCAGATCGTTTCCCTGATAGCAAATTGCTAAAGGATGCGGCAGAATATAGAGATCTAAGTCAAAACAACATTAAAGCAATAAACAATGAGCAAGCTAAGACGTCAACTGAGCGCTAATACTACCAATGTAGTAGAACCCAAGAATTTGTATGATATCAAAATGAAAACAGGCAATTTGTATGAATCAATTGCTATCATAGCTAAACGTGCTAACCAGATCAACATTACTATAAAGGAAGAGCTGCATAACAAATTAGAAGAGTTTGCAAGCCATACTGATAGCCTGGAAGAGATCCATGAGAACAAAGAACAAATAGAAATATCCAAGGCTTACGAACGTATGCCTAACCCTGCCTTGCTGGCATCTACCGAATTTATGGAAGATAAAATATACTTCCGTAAGAACCAGGAAGACCTGTTCAGTTAGTAGCTATTTTATTTAGCATCATTTTTAAATAAGAATGTATAATTTTATCCCGTCCCGGCTCAGCCGTGACGGGATTTTTTATGTTGAAAGGAAAAAAAATATTAATTGGAGTTACGGGTAGCATTGCTGCGTATAAGATACCGGTATTGGTAAGATTACTTATTAAGGCGGGCGCAGAAATAAAACTGATAATGACGCCCGCTGCGAAGGATTTTGTTTCACCACTTACTTTGTCTACACTTTCTAAAAATCCTGTATTGACCGATCTGGCAACAGATGATTCATGGGCTGACCATGTGCATTTAGGGCGTTGGGCAGATATCCTATTGATCGCTCCGTTAAGCTGCAACACATTGGCAAAAATGGCGCATGGGCGATGCGATAATTTATTATTGGCCGTTTATCTTTCTGCGACATGCCCGGTAGTAGTGGCTCCTGCAATGGATGAAGATATGTGGCACCACGATTCTACCAAAGAAAATATTCAAAAAATAAGTTCTTACGGTAATCATATTATCCCTGTTGAAAAAGGAGAATTGGCAAGTGGTTTATATGGAGAAGGAAGAATGGCAGAGCCGGAAACCATTGTTCAATACCTGGAAGAATTTTTTTTGAACGGACAACAGTTAAAAGGAAAGAAAGCATTGGTAACAGCAGGCCCAACCTATGAGGCGATTGATCCGGTACGATTCATCGGCAATCACTCTTCCGGCAAAATGGGATTAGCCATTGCAGCAGAATTGCAAAAAAGGGGGGCAGCAGTAACACTGGTTATCGGACCATCAGATATACAAATACCCTCCGGCATCAATACGATCAGGGTGCATTCAGCAGATGAAATGTATGATGCCTGCAATAAAGTATTTGATCAAATGGATATCACCGTAATGGCTGCAGCAGTAGCAGATTATACACCGGTAACTGTTGCTCCTGACAAAATAAAAAAGAAAGAAGATCATTTGTTGGTGGACCTGAAAAGAACGAAGGATATCCTCGCACATTTAGGGACACTAAAAACCTCCGGCCAATTCCTGGTAGGCTTTGCATTGGAAACCACCAATGAAAAAGAACATGCGTTGAAGAAACTGAAAGAAAAAAATGCCGATATGATCGTATTAAATTCACTGAAAGATCCCGGCGCAGGATTTGGCTATGACACCAATAAAATAACGATCTTCGATAAGCAGTCGGCTCAATATTCTTTTGATACAAAATCAAAAGCAGCGGCTGCAAAAGACATTGTGAATCTTATTACTCAATTATCACATGCGTAAGTTCATTCTTCTGTTTGTATTTATCAGTTCTGTTCATGCCTCGCGTGCACAGGAAATGAATGCAAGGGTGAATATCAATAGTTCCGGTGTGAGTTCCAATACCAATAAAGCGGTCTTTCAAACACTGCAAACGGCGATATCCAATTTCATTAATAATCGTAAATGGACGACCGATAATTTTTTAACCAACGAAAAAATAGATTGTAGTTTTTTATTGATACTTCAGCCAACCGGTACAACGGATGTATATACCGCAACGCTTACTGTGCAGGCAGGAAGGCCCATTTATAATTCTTCTTACCTGTCACCCATTGTTAATTTCCAGGACAAGGATGTTACTTTTAAATATGCCCAGTTTCAGCCATTGGAATTTAACGAGAACAATATTTCGGGCATAGATCCGGAGTCATCCAATCTTACCGCCGTATTGGCTTATTATGTGGATATGATATTGGGTTTTGAATATGATTCCTTTGCTCCGCGTGGTGGGGATCCTTACTTTCAAAAAGCACAAAATATCGTAACCAATGCCCCGGAAGATGCCTCTATCAATGGATGGAAAGCTTTTGATGGTATCCGTAACCGTTATTGGCTGGTAGAAAATATGCAGAACAGCCGTTACACCATTATGCACGATATCTACTATAACTACTATCGTTTAGGAATGGATAAAATGTATGACGATGAGCGTTCTGCCAGGGCGGCATTATTAAATGTATTGAGCCAGCTGAATAGTTTTAGTACAGACAATACCAATACGATGATACAGCAATTCTTCTTCCAGGGGAAGACGACAGAATTGATACAGATATTTTCCAAGGCAGATCCCGGAGATAAATCGAGGGCCGCTGAGTTGTTAAAAAAACTGGACATCACCAATAGTACGCGGTATAAAAATGAATTGCAATGAGACGGGTATTGATAGGTTTATGTTTCATCATTATTAGTTTGCCCGGCTGCAAGGATAAGGATGGCGTGCCGTATGGGGTGATGGGCAAGGATAAGATGCAATTAGTGCTCTGGGATATCTTACAGGCAAATGAATTAACGGCTCAATTAAAACGAGGAGAGCCTTCCAAAGACCCTTTAATTGAAAATGCAAAATTGCAAAAGCAGGTATTTGATGCATACAATACTTCGCGTGAGGAATTTTATAAAAGTTATTCTTGGTATAAAGAACATCCCGAGGTGATGGAGGTTATGTTGGATAGTATGATATCCCAGCAAGAAATAGCAAAAAGAAAACAACACATCGATCTTCCACCACGGCAAAATTTAATTAATAAGCTACATGGACAAAATCCTTTCCAACGCCGATGAGGCTGTCAGTAAGATCCACGATGGGGCCATACTAATGCTTGGTGGGTTCGGACTTTGCGGCATTCCCGAAAACTGTATCGCTGCATTGGTAAAAAAAGGAACAAAAGAACTTACCTGTATATCTAATAATGCCGGTGTAGATAATTTTGGAATAGGGTTGTTGTTACAGCAAAAGCAGGTTAAGAAAATGATATCCTCTTATGTTGGCGAGAATGCAGAATTTGAACGACAGCTATTGAACGGCGAGTTAGAAGTAGAGTTGATCCCACAGGGAACATTGGCCACCAGATGCATGGCTGCTGGTTATGGCATGCCGGCTATTTTTACACCTGCAGGTGTGGGAACGGAAGTCGCCATTGGAAAAGAAGTTCGGGTATTCAATGGTAAAGAATATTTATTAGAGCTTGCTTTTGAATCTGATTTTGCATTGGTGAAAGCATGGAAAGGGGATACGGATGGAAATCTTATCTATAAAGAAACTGCCCGCAATTTTAATCCGATGATGGCAATGGCCGGAAAGATCACCATTGCAGAAGTAGAAGAATTGGTACCGGTAGGCACATTGGATCCCAATCAAATTCATACTCCCGGAATTTATGTACAATATATTTTCCAGGGAACGAATTATGAAAAAAGAATTGAACACGTCACTACGCGAAAGAAAAATTAATCTTCCCAATGCCTCTTGATAAAAACCAAATAGCACAACGTATCGCAAAAGAACTGAAGAATGGTTATTACGTTAACCTGGGTATTGGCATTCCTACATTCGTAGCTAATTATATTCCTAAAGGAATGAATGTGGTATTACAAAGCGAGAATGGATTATTGGGTATGGGCCCTTTCCCTTTTGAAGGAGAAGAAGATGCTGATCTTATCAATGCCGGTAAGCAAACCATCACTACTGTTCCGGGCTCTGCTTTTTTTGATAGTGCCATGAGTTTTGGAATGATCCGTGCCGGTAAAGTTGATCTTACGGTATTAGGTGCAATGGAAGTAAGTGACAACGGTGATATTGCAAATTGGAAAATTCCGGGTAAGATGGTAAAAGGCATGGGTGGTGCAATGGACCTGGTAGCCAGCGCGAAGAATATCATTGTTGCAATGATGCACACCAATCCTAAAGGAGAAAGTAAATTATTGCCGGAATGCACCTTACCACTGACCGGTAAAAAATGCGTAAAGAAAATAGTGACCGAATTGGCGGTGCTGGAAATAACCGAAAACGGTTTCAAATTGTTGGAACGTGCACCGGGTGTATCTGTAGAAGAGATCATTGCCAAAACGGCCGGGAGATTGGTTGTTGAAGGCAATATTCCCGAGATCGTTTTCGATTGAGTTTAATGTAGCACCGTACATTTCAGTATATTGCAATATCAACAGGCTTATCAATGAAATACCTTCCACTTAATCCTGAAATATTTATTCAAAATCGCAGGCGGTTCAGCGAAAAGCTGGATAATAATTCTATTGCCCTCTTTAACAGCAACGATCAATATCCGGCTAATGGCGATGCACTGTTGAAATTCAAGCAGAACGCAGATCTTTTCTGGCTTACTGGTATCGAACAGGAAGATTCTATGTTGATATTATTTCCGGATAACCCGGATCCTAAATACAGGGAAGTACTCGTGCTGGTTCGTCCAAATGAGTTAAAAGAAAAATGGGATGGCCACCGTTTAAGAGCAAATGAAGCCACCAGGATATCAGGTATCAAAACGGTTATATGGTTAGATCTGTTGGATGGAGTATTGCAACCATGGATACATTTGGCAGATAGCATCTATCTTAATACGAATGAGAATGATCGCAAATCGACTACTATTCTATCCAGGGATTATCGGTATGCAGAACAATTAAAACAGCAATACCCGGTACACCAATACAAACGCAGCGCAAAGATCCTGAAAGAATTAAGAGCGATCAAAACGCCACAGGAAATTGAAGTTGTTCAAAAAGCAATTGATATTACCGAAGATGCTTTCAGGCATTTATTGAATTTTATTTCACCGGGTGTTACCGAATACCAGATCGAAGCAGAGATCTACTATTCTTTCTTATCACATCGTGCAACCGGGCCTGCTTATTCATCTATCGTTGCCAGTGGCGATAGTGCCAGAACATTGCATTATACAGATAATAATAAATTATGTAAAGATGGTGAATTGATATTGATGGATTTTGGTGCAGAGTATGGATATTATTGTGCTGATCTTACCCGTACCGTTCCGGTAACCGGGAAGTTCACCAAGCGACAAAAAACAGTGTACAATGCTTGTCTGCATTTACATCATTACGCCGCTTCTATTTTAAAACCCGGTATCACGCTTCCTGTTTACACAGATAAGGTGGGTGAAGAAGCAACAAAGATCTTCCAAAAGATCGGCTTATTAAAGAAGAGTGATGTTAAGAATGAGGACAAAGACAATCGTGCGTACCGAAAATATTTGTACCATGGCATATCGCATTATTTAGGAATTGATGTACACGATGTAGGTTCACGAACGGCGCCTATTAAACCGGGCATGTTATTTACCATTGAGCCAGGTATTTATATTGAAGAAGAACAAATGGGCATACGGATAGAGAATAATTATCTCATAACAAAATCGGGCAATAAAGACCTGATGAAGAATATCCCTATAACTGTTGAAGAGATAGAATTTTTGATGAAGAAATAATTAATTACCAAATTGAATGAAGCAGATTCCCAATATTTTCACCTTACTTAATCTTTTCTTCGGTTGCCTTGCTATTGTTTTTATCATGCAAAATGGTATTGACATTGTTTATGGAGCAGACGGTACACAATATGTGAAACTGACAGAGAATATTTGTCTGGGTTCTTTGTTTATCGCTATCGCTGCAGTTATTGATTTCCTGGATGGTTTTGTTGCGCGTTTATTTAAAGCCACCTCTGAAATGGGAAAGCAATTAGATTCATTGGCAGATGTAGTGAGCTTTGGGGCTGCACCAGGATTGATCTTGTACCAAATGCTAAGAATGGCTTTTATTCGAGATAATGAAGGATTGGAAGCTTCTACTATCTGGTTGGTACCCGTTTTTATTTATGCCTGTGCCGGAGCATATCGCCTGGCTCGCTTTAATTTGGATACTACACAAAGCACCGGATTTAAAGGAGTGCCCATTCCTGCTGCGGGGTTGGTAGTTGCTTCATTACCACTCATCTATTGGTATAGCACCGGAGATACGGCTTATTATATATTAAGTAATAAATGGGTATTGTATGGAGTTACCCTTTTATTAAGTTGGCTGATGATAAGCAAATTACCTATGCTGGCACTGAAGTTCAAAGATTATACGGTTAAAAACAATATTCCCAAGATCATTTTACTGGTAATTGCGGTGGTTACGGCTGTGCTGCTAAAATGGGCGGCTGTGCCGGTTACGTTCATTGCCTATATTATTTTATCTTTGGCCTACAAAAACAAAACAACAACATGAGCACTTTCACTGCACAGATAAAAGTAATGCCGCTAAAAGAATTATTGGACCCACAAGGTAAAGCCGTTAAAGGTGGATTGGATAACCTTGGTTTGGCAGGTATACAAGATGTTCGTATCGGTAAAAACATTACCCTTCAAATAGATGCTGCTTCTGCAGATGCAGCTAAAGCGATCGCTGAAGAAGCTGCTAAAAAATTATTGGCTAACCCCGTGATGGAAGTCTTCGATGTGACAATTAGTTGATTTGGTAATTTGGTAATGAAATCATTACATCATCACATGACCAAATCATCACATCACCAAATTACCACATCAAAATGCTTTACATCGTCCCAACTCCGATAGGCAATCTTGCTGACATCACTTTCAGAGCGGTAGATGTTTTGAAACAAGCTGATCTTATATTGGCGGAAGATACACGCACCTCCTCCGTGTTATTACAACACTACAACATACAAAAACCCATCACGCCGTATCACCAACACAATGAACATAAAGTGGTGGCGCATTTGGTAGAACAATTGCAATCAGGTAAGATAATGGCATTGCTTACCGATGCCGGAACACCCGGTGTTAGTGACCCTGCTTTTTTATTGGTACGTGAATGTGTTAAGAATGATATTAAAGTAGAATGTTTACCGGGCGCGACAGCATTTGTTCCTGCACTGGTGAACAGCGGTTTGCCGATGAATAGTTTTTGCTTTGAAGGTTTTCTTCCGTTGAAGAAAGGCAGGCAAACAATGTTAAAAAAACTCGCTGAAGAAGAACGTACGATGGCTTTTTATGAAAGCCCGATGCGCCTCGTAAAAACCTTGCAGGATTTTATACAATACTTTGGGGCAGACCGTCCCTGCTGCGTTTCTCGAGAACTCACCAAAAAATTTGAAGAGAACAAACACGGCACTTTACAGGAAGTGCACGATCATTTTAATGCGAAGCCCGTGAAGGGGGAGATCGTGATTGTGGTGCAGGGGAAAATGGAATAAGAGTATATTTACTAAAGCAGCGCTATCTTTCTTCAGAGGGTCATTCTAATCTTAGATATTCAACGCTGCCAGTTTGTAGTATGAAAAACATTACTATTTTTCTTCTTCTTTTAACAACGAAGTTATTTGCGCAGGATACGGTCGCAATTAATACGACCGTTCAATATCAAACTATAAAAGGTTGGGGTGGTACAGGAGGACAAAATACTCAGTTTGAAGGAACACCGCAATATCTTATCGATCAAATATTAGATGTATCTATAAATGACCTTGGATTAACCGGGCTTAGGTATGAATGTTACCAGGGAAGTTATAGCCAGAGTTATGGTATGTGTCGTAGTTGGGAATGGACAAACGATAATGGAAGTCCGGATACAACCTTATGGTCTTCTTTCGATACAACAAGTGTAGATAATTACATGCAAAATCTTTTTGTACCGTGGAAGAACAAGGTAATTGCCAGAGGTGATCCTTTTACTTTCTATGAAAGCCCATCCTGGTATTTTAATGGAAGCACCGGTGATATTCCTGCTTTCTTAAGATATAGCCCTGGGGAGTACGCAGAATACCTCATTTCCAATTTACTCTACCTCAAAAATAAATATGGATTGGTGGCAGATTATGTTACTATGTGTAATGAAGCAGGTAATAATAATGTGTTTAGTCCGCAGTTGGTAGATTCGATGATACAAACTGTTGGCAAACGATTAAAGTCAAGCGGGCTTTCTACAACGATCCAGTTTCCCGAATGTGTGAGTGCGCAAACCAGTTGGACATATATTCAGGCAGTCCTAAGCGATACTACTATATGGCCATATATTAAATGTCTTTCTTATCATTTGTATGGAACGAATGATCCATATCGATCAGACATCAATAGCTTTGCGCAAAGCAAAGGAATTCCTACTGCTCAAACAGAATATGTAGGTTTGGGAATTGATCTTCTTTTCCAGGATCTTATTTATGGAGGTGTTTCTTACTGGGATTTTTATGGCAACGGTGATTATATGCCATTGAATGCAAACAATACGTGGTTTACACATGGCGCAAAATTTTGGACAACAGGATTAGTGATTCGGCATGTTCGTCCGGGTGCAGTGCGTATTGATGCACATTCCAATGATGCATCAATGAAATCAATTGCATTCATCAAAGGTGGACAAATAACTACGATCATCTTAAATGATAGTGCTACCAGTATTACGCAACCTGTTACTCTTACAGGGTTGCCACCGGGTAATTATACAGTAAGTCAAAGTACAGGAAGTGGTACATATTCAGAACGGGGCGTTATGGTAGTACCTGTTTCAGGGATATTAACGTTAACAGTAACGGCGCAAACAGCGGTTTCTATTTATCCGCATAGTAGTAATTTGCCACCCGTTCCGATCACATGGGCCGCTAATCCTACCTACATGGAGCAACCAACAAGTACAGTTGCACTTTCTTCATCTGCACTTGATCCGGAATTAAGTGCGGTAAGTTATCATTGGACAGTGGATAGTTTTCCGGCAGGAGCAACCGTTGTTTTATCAAACGCGAATGCACAAAACCCTACAGCAAGCGGTCTAACGGTTGCTGGAAATTATGTATTTGGTGTTCGATTCAGTGATGGAACAGATACAACAAAAAAACAGATCACTGTGCAGGAATTTACCGGTAACCAGGCACCGGTTATACAAGAGTTGCAAAGCCGCATACCAACAATAGTTACACTTCCTGTTGATACAACAATATTGCAGGCAGCCGTTGGAGATCTTGAAGGGGATGCAATGACCATGCAATTCTCAATTGTAAGTCAACCTGCGGGAGCAGCAGCACAATTATTAACGCTTAGTTCCGGCGCTACTTTCATGCGGGCTTCCGCAAGAAATATGACGGTGCCAGGCGATTATGTTTTTCAATTCAGTGTTTCAGATGCGTCGCATACGACTACCCGCAATATTTTGGTTACTGTTTATCCTGCGAATAATAGTCCGGTTATTGCAAATACATCCTCAAGTCCCTCAACTATTCTGGTGCCTGCTTCTATTTCGCAATTGTCTGCCAATACCAGCGATCCTGATAACGATATCATTACACATTGGTGGACAGTTAAATCATCTCCCACAGGAACGAGTCCAGTATTTTCTACTCAAGGCGAACGTCTTACAGAAGTTGGAAATTTAGTCACTCCGGGAATGTATATATTCAATCTTGCAACTATTGACAGGACGCTACGTACAATAAAGACTGATACTGTAGTTGTAAAGCCGGATACGATGCTGAATATAATATGCCCCGGTAGCAACGTAATATTTACAAGTTCGATTTCAGGTACTGCTTATCAATGGCAGGAAGATACAGGAGCAGGATTTACAGATATCACTAATAACGGATTATACAGCGGGGCTACTACTGCAACTCTTACACTAACCAATCCGCCAACATCTTATTATGGACGCCGGTATAGTTGCAAGGTAACGAATGGCGTAACGGTATCTACTTCAGCCGTTACATTAGAATTTATTTCGTACTGGACCGGTGCAACAGACACTGCCTGGGAAAAGCCAAGCAACTGGAGTTGTGGAATTTTGCCGGATGCGAACACCGATGTAATTGTAAACAGTAATGTCACTAATTTCCCGGTTGTAAATTCTGTTGCGATATGTAGGAGCCTGGCAGCTAATATTGGGGCAAGTATTATTGTTAATGCCGGGTTTACGATTACTGTTGTGCATTAAGGAAAAATGGTAAAACATATTTCTGCTCTTTATCTTGTCTTAAAAGATCATTAACTTCATTTACTAATTCTGTAATATGAAGAAAATATTTCTATTCCTTCTATCAACTGTTATTTTTCAACTATCAACACAAGCGCAACCGGATCGCTGGCAGCAACGTGTAAACTATACGGTGGATATTGATATGGATGTTGTTGCCAATCAATTCAAGGGTATGCAAACATTGGAGTACACCAATAATTCACCGGACCAGTTGGATAAAGTATTCTATCATTTATATTGGAACGCGTTTCAACCGGGCAGTGCGATGGATGTACATAGTCGGGAACAGGGAAAGATAATGGTGAATGGTCATCCCGATTGGGATAACCGCGTAAAGGATCGTATCCTGAATTTGAAACCCAATGAAATAGGATATGATTCCATCATCTCTTTAAAAATAAATGGCGTTCCTCAGCCATTTAAATATCATGAAACCATTTTAGAAGTTGATTTGACACAACCCATTGCTCCAAATAGTAAAGTAGTTTTTACAATGGAGTTTAAAGCACAGGTTCCTTTGCAGGTTCGTCGTAGTGGCCGTGATAATCCCACAACCGGTGTGCGTTACAGCATGAGCCAGTGGTATCCTAAATTATGTGAGTATGATTATGAAGGCTGGCATCCAACACCGTATGTTGCACGTGAGTTCTATGGTGTTTGGGGAGATTTTGATGTAACCATTCATATTGATAAAACATATAAATTAGGTGGAACAGGGATATTAGCAAATGCAGAAGAAATTGGCTGGGGTTATGATTCTGCAAGAACGCCGGGATTAAAACCGATCAAAACAAATAAACGTGTTTGGCATTTTATCGGTAACAATGTGCATGATTTTGTTTGGGCGGCCGATACTTCCTATATTCATTTGATTAGCAAAGCAGCGACAGGACAGGTTTTCAACGTGCTCTATAAATACAAGCCCAATAATTATTCAAACGATTCATCGTGGCAGGTAGTAGCTGATGCGGCGCCCATTGTATTTCCTTTTATGGAAAAAACATTCGGAGAATATCCTTATCCGCAGTATTCTTTTATACAAGGTGGTGATGGAGGTATGGAATACCCGATGGCAACTTTGTTGGTTGGTCCGGGTTTGGATGGTGTGTTTCATGAATGGATGCACAGTTGGTTCCAGATGATGTTGGGTACCAACGAAGGCATGTACGCATGGATGGATGAAGGCTTTACAAGCTACGCAGAGAACCTGGTAATGAAAGATTATACCGGCCATTCTTCTTTCGATGAGTATCGTGAATATGCATTAGAGAACCCCGGCAATGCAAAATTAAAAGCATTGATGGCAATGTTGCCGGAAGATCATTGTGATGCATACTATGGATATTTTCAATTAGTGAAAAGTGGTTTGGAAGAACCACTCACTACACATGCTGATCATTTTAAAACGAATTATGCGTATAGCATTGGTTCTTATTCAAAAGGAGAACTCTTCCTGGAACAATTGGGATATATCGTTGGCGCTGCAGTGCGTGATAGTATCTTATTGGAATATTATCGTGAATGGAGATTCAAACATCCTAATGCGGCAGACTTTTTTCGGGTAGCCGAAAAGGTGAGCGGACTTAAACTGGATTGGTATAAAGAATACTGGATCGGTACTACGAAAACGATCGATTATAGTGTCGACAGCACATGGGAAGAAAAGGGATCAACTAAAATAAGATTAAAACGAATTGGTGAAATGCCGATGCCTGTTGACTTACAGCTTACTTATAAAGATGGTTCGACAGAAATGCATTATATCCCTTTGACCTTGCTATTTGGCAATAAACCCGCTGAGAATACCGAACCAAGAATAGTGGAGAAAGAATGGAGCTGGACAGATCCGTATTATATTGTAGCGATAAAACATCCGTTAAAAGATATTTCTCAAATCGAATTGGATCCAAGCAAACGCATGGCGGATATTGACCGTGATAATAATGTATGGAAATAGTTATCCGAAAAATAAAGTTGGACGATGCGGTGCTATTCGCCGAACTAGCAAAGCAAACATTTTTTGATACATTCACCGGAACCTGTACTGAAAAAGATATGGAATCTTATTTGGAAGAATATTATAACCTTCCGAAAGTAGAAGCAGAATTATCAATTCCCGATGCATATAATTATTTTGCGGAAGTGAATAGTGTTCCGGTTGGATATATTCGTTTCATGGAAGATTACAGCGATTATCCATTCAAAGAAAGAAGAAAGGCGATTGAACTTAAGCGATTGTATATCTTAAAAAAATTCCAGGGAGAAGGCGTTGCACAGGAATTAATGAAAGTATATTTTGATCATGCAACAGCACATGCATTTGAGTTGGCCTGGTTAAGTGTATGGGAGCTCAACTTTAAAGCGCAGCATTTTTATAAAAAATATGGCTTTGAATATTCGGGTCATCAACATCCTTTTCCAATAGGTGATACGCCGCAAACAGATATTTGGTTCTGGAAATTTTTATAAAGCTACTTGTAGTAGATACTTCTCCTTAAAATAAGGCTCGGTAAATATCTTTTCAATTTCCCAAACACGTGGCTTGCACCTGCTGTCGGAGATCTCCTGAGTAAGATCACCACCTTTTAAACAGATCAGTCCTTTTGTATTGGGTCCTTTCTTCAATAATGGTTTACTCCAAAACCACAGGTCTTTTAATGGCGCAACTGCTCTTGATACTACTACATCAAATTTCAGGTCTTTTATATCTTCTGCTCTTGTATGTCTAGTGGTAACATTTTTTAAACCAATGGCTGTTGCTACTTCGTTGGCTACTTTTAATTTCTTTTGAATACTATCTGCCAATAAAAAATTTACTTCGGGAAAAAAGATAGCCAATGGTATTGATGGGAATCCGCCACCACAGCCAAGATCCATAATATGTGCCCCATCTTTAAATTCAAATTGCGTAGCGATCGCGAGAGAATGCAATACATGGTGCTCGTAAAAATTATCAATATCTTTTCTTGATATCACATTGATCTTCTCGTTCCATTCTGCATATAAGCCTTTTAACGCGGCAAATTGTTTTAACTGCGTTTCAGAGAACTCCGTAAAATATTGTTGGATCATTTCCACGAACGCTTGGGCTTTTTAATGAGTGCCGTAGCAAAAAATAAGTAATAGAAGAACATCCATATATCAAAGAATAAAAACCATGGATAAAGATCGCCTTCGCCTAATTTTTTAGCGCATGGTCGCAGTACGATCAGTTGTGTTAAAAAGCGAACACCAAAAACGATCAATGCTGCCTGCCAGTTGTAACACAACAAACTTGCGGCGAGTAAAGGATAAAATAAAAAGTGTGATGTAAAGTAAACGCCCAACAAAAATTTATGAAAAGGCTTATAATATTTTCCGGTAGTAAGATGTCGGCGTTTTTGCTTGAACCATTGTCCCCAGCTTTTGGAGGGCTCACTCAATGTAAATGCTTCTTTATCTATATTGATCTTGGTATTGGTAGCAGTGGCAGCCAAATTAATGAACAGGTCATCATCTCCACTTGGCATATGATTGTGTGCTGTAAAACCTTTGTGGCGATAGAACAATGTTTTTTTATAACTCAGGTTTCGGCCAACTCCCATATAAGGAATGCCTGCCAATGAATAAGAGAGGTATTGCAAACCGGTATGGAATGTTTCCCAACGGATGAATTTATTTAATAAACCTTTTGTCTTATGATAAGCACCATAGCCCAATATGATCTCGGTGTTCTCATCATAACTTTCCTGCATTTTTTGTATCCAATGTTCACTTGCCGGAACACAATCAGCATCGGTTAACAGAACGATCTCGTATTTAGCTGTTTTAATACCGATACTTAAGGGGAATTTTTTACCGGGAATGAACTTTGCTTCCTGTTTTAGTTCTATTACGTGCAATTGCTTGTATTTTCGCTGGTATTCTTCCAGCAGGTATTTGCTTTCATCAAAAGAATTATCATTGACTACGATCACTTCATGTGTCGTTGGATATTGTTGAATCAAAGCTCCGGGAAGATTTTTTGCTAAATTTGCGGCCTCATCCCGGGCACAGATGATAACTGATACAGGATGGGTTTGTGAGATAGCTTTTGAGTCGGCTTTGTACAAAGCCAAACGCACAAAAAAGTAGATATAATAAAAGACCTGGGTTAAGGTTATAAGACAGAAACTATAAAATATAATTTGCCGCCAGTACATAAGCATCATGAGGCAAAAATAAATCTAAATAAGGAAGTATAATTTTTTTTATGGCGGTTCTCCAATTTGACTTACAACATACCGATAATGCCTCTAAAGCGAGGGCCGGAAAGATAGTTACCGATCACGGTGAAATAAGTACTCCTATCTTTATGCCGGTAGGTACGGCAGGCACGGTAAAAGCCGTGTCACAGCAGCAATTGATTCAAGATGTAAAGGCACAGGTCATCTTAGGTAACACCTATCATTTGTATTTAAGACCGGGGTTGGAAATATTGGAAGCTGCGGGAGGATTGCATCAATTCAATGGCTGGCATAAGCCCATATTGACGGATAGCGGCGGTTACCAGGTGTTTTCAATGAAGGGTACCCGAAAAATAAATGAAGAAGGGGTGATGTTTCAATCGCATGTGGATGGGAGCAAACATCTGTTCACACCGGAGAATGTAATGGATACCCAACGAACTATCGGTGGCGATATCATTATGGCTTTTGATGAATGTCCGCCTTATCCAAGCGAATACAAATATGCCAAAGCGAGTATGGAACTAACGCATCGTTGGCTGGACAGATGTACAGAACGTTTTTATTCGACACCTGACAAGTACGGCTATACGCAGAATCTATTTCCAATTGTACAAGGTGGTATTTACAAAGATCTGCGTACAGCATCCACCGAATATATTGCTTCAAAGAATGCGCCGGGTAATGCTATCGGCGGATTAAGTGTAGGGGAGCCGATGGAAATGTTGTACGAGTATACAGCATTATGCGCCGATCTTTTGCCAACGGAGAAACCACGTTATTTAATGGGTGTTGGTACGCCATGGAATATTTTAGAATGCATTGCATTGGGCATTGATATGTTTGATTGTGTGATGCCCACCCGTAATGGACGTAACGCTATGTTGTTTACCAGTAAGGGTGTTATTAATATTGATAATAAAAAATGGGAGAAGGATTTTTCTGTGATCGATGATGGGATAGATTGCGAAATAAGTAATTATTATAGTAAGGCCTACGTGCGCCATTTGATAAAAAACAAGGAGATATTAGGCCTTACCATTTGTAGCGTACATAACCTGGCTTTTTATATGTGGCTGGTGAAGCAGGCAAGAGAGCATATTATTACCGGGGATTTCCATAACTGGAAGAGTAACATGGTTTTGCAACTGCAACAACGGTTATAATACGGTTAAGTTTAACGATATTTTGGCGGTTAGCCGGCATGCTGATTTAAACTATATCCTTTTATTGCTATCTTTAAAACTGAACCCTAAATCAATTTTTATGAAACAGAAATTTTTTTACATCCTGGCTGTTTTGTTGGCTCCTTTATTGGGGACCGCTCAAACTCAACAAGGCAATGTTCCGAAGGATGCAAAAATAGATGTGGTGATCTCTGATGTAAAGGGCAATCCTTTGAATCACGAGATCGTTGTTTTTAAAAGCAGGCTAAATGGGATAGAATACCAGGGCATTTCCGATTCAACCGGAAAATTCTCCCTACGGTTAGCAGCAGGTGATAAATACGATTATTATGTATTAGGTTTTCATGATTCTACATCACGTGATGTATTGGATATACCTGCTTTATCAGGTACTCAATTTTATAAAGGTACTTTTGATGAGGTAGATATTACCGTTCAGCCACCCGGCGATTTCATTTTACATGGTTGTAATTTTGAAACAGGAAAAGCTGACCTGGAAGAAGAATCCTATCCTGTATTGGATGAACTGGTAGCCTATTTACAAAGAAGAGAAGAAGATAAAGTAGAGATAGCCGGTTATACGGATAATGTAGGAAAAGCGGCGGCTAATCTGATACTATCACAAAACAGGGCAAACACGGTTCGGGAATATTTGATCGCGAAGGGCATCTCTCCCGACAGGGTAACAGCAGTAGGATATGGCATGAGCAATCCTATTGATGATAACAGTACCGAGGACGGAAGAGCATCCAACAGAAGAATTGAGGTAAAAACCCTTTCAACCGATTAATTCAGTTATTTTAATAGTGAGAGTCCCGCAAAACGGGACTCTTTTTTATACCTGCTTGTTTTAGGTTAGTTTTGCAGCCTCTGATCATTATGAAAAAGATCGACCGTTACATACTTGGTAAATATCTAACCACCTTCTTCTTTTGCATGGCATTGTTTACCATGGTGATAGTGGTGGTGGATCTTAGTGAAAAAGCGGATGATTTTACCCGTATCCATTTTTCTTTATGGCAGATCATTACACAATATTATATCGGGTTCATTCCACATATTGATGCATTGCTGTTCCCCTTGTTTGTCTTTCTTTCTGTGATCTTCTTTACCGCTAAAATGGCAGATCGCTCCGAAGTGATCGCGATATTAAGCAGCGGTGTAAGTTTTCGGCGTTTTTTACTTCCTTACTGGGTCGGCGGACTTTTCCTAACAGGTATGTTATGGTTTGGATACCGGTCGGCATTGCCTGCTGCCAATACCATTTGGGGTAATTTCTTATCCAAGTATATAGATTCCAATATACAAGGGATAGAGGACAGGGCACATACACAAAACATTTATTTTAAAACAGATTCTACCACCTACGCTGAGATGCGTTATTACGATACCACCACAAAAACGGGCAACTATTTTTTTATTCAACAGTTCCGGAATAATAAGATGATCTATAATCTTCGTAGCGAATTCATTATCTGGGATACTGCTACGGGCAACTGGAAGCTCAGTAATGTAGTGGAACGTTTTGTATCCGGCGATCATCAAAAAATAACACGCACCCTTTCAACAACGAGACATTTTAATTTCAGGCCACAGGATATACGAAGCGATGATTATTTTAAAGATCGTTTAACCACTAATGAACTGAATGATTTCATTAAAATGGAAGAGATAAGAGGATCGGAAGATGTGCCTACATTATTGGTAGAACGCTATAGCAGGGATGCCATACCGGTTTCTATTATCATCTTAACACTTATTGGTGCAACATTGGCTTCCCGCAAAACCCGTGGTGGCAGCGGTGTTCATTTGGGTGTTGGAGTAGTATTAAGTGTGTTGTATATTTTATTTGGCCGACTGGCGATTGTATTTGCTACCAAAGGAAGCTTTACCCCCTGGCTGGCTGCTTGGACGCCCAATTTTATCTTCGGGGCGCTGGCGTATTACTTGTACAGGGTTGCGCAGCAGTAGAGAAATTCTTTATCTTCATTTACATGAAAACAATATTTATTACCGTTGCTTTATTTATAAGCAATTGGTGTACCGCCCAATTAAATATCGGCCCTGTAAAAGCGGATACTAACTACAATCATATTGCACCTATTGATTGGTTGAAAACAGATTTCCCCGAGATAAAAGATCTTATTGATTCAAAAGATGAGCTGGAGATAAGAGTATCTTTTGGATGTCCGCGTCCCCTATATAACATGCTTTATATTTTTATATGCAACGATAGTACCTGGAGTATTAGGGAATACGAAAAGGCTAAAACATCGGGATTTGGCTACAGGACTGCTTCAGTTAAGTATGATTATATATATCAATACGATGCTTATTCGTCGCTGTTTTTTAATATGCTGGATACCTTAAAACAGAAAAATGCTTTTACATTAGTTAGCCAGGATAAATTAAATGTTCAGGGGCAGGTTTTTGATGGTGCCGGATATTCATTTTCCTTTAAATATAAAAATATTGTAGGAGGTTATGGGTGTTATGCTCCCGCTGAGTATGTCAGTGGAAATCCGGACATAAAAGAACTGCAGGAGTATGCCGATATCCAAACGTTGATATGGCGAACCTTTAAACAATTTGATCAAAGGTTTAGATAGCTAGCCTTTCTGTATCTTATTAAAACTCGTAGCAATTCCTTTTATTAAAGAAGAACTGAATCCCTGGTGTTCCATTTCGTTCAAACCAGCGATGGTACAACCTTTTGGAGTGGTTACTTTATCGATCTCTTCTTCAGGATGACTGTGTTTTTGTAATAATAATTCAGCAGCGCCTTTCACCGTTTGTGCAGCGATCAAAGAAGCAGTTGCGGCATCAAATCCAATTTCAATACCACCTTGTATGTTGGCGCGGATATAACGCATTGCAAATGCGGTACCACAAGCACCGAGTACGGTTGCAGCATCCATTAACTTTTCATCGATGATCACTACTTCGCCTAATTTAGAGAACAGGTCACGCACATAATTTACCTGTGCGTCTGTAGCATTTTTACTGCTGATGCAGGTAATGCTTTCCTGGATAGCAATGGCAGTATTTGGCATTGCACGGAATACCGGTAATTTCTTTTTGGCAATAGTTTCAATATCGCCGATGCTGATACCGGTCATTACCGATACCAATATATGTTTCGATGTAAGTACTTTTTTAAATCCTTCCAATACACTTGCAACCTGGAAGGGTTTTACTGCTAATATGATCAGTTCGCTTCCTTTTACTGCTGCTACATTATCGTTCGTAACCTTAATGCCTTTTGCTTTCAGGTTCTTCAGTGTGCCGATATTTCTTTTGGTAACAGTAATGTCGGTCGCTTTTACGAATTTGCTTTTAAGCAAACCTTCCGCGATCGCTGTTCCTAAATTACCTCCGCCAATGATGGCTATTTTCTGACTCATAATTTATTGTTTTATAGAGCGCTTAATGCGTGTGATTCATTCGACAACAAAACTGCAATAGCATCATCGTATTTTTCTTTCCATGTTTTGATATTACCCCATTGTTCATTGTCGATACTGATATTGCTATGAGCTACTTTACCCAGTTTCAAAAATGCTTGTCCGGATGCCTGCAATTGTTTTTCCAATTCAGCTTCTTTGGTTGCAGATACCGATACGATCACCCTGCTTTGTGCTTCACCGAATAAGAAAGCATCTTTGCGGGTAACCTTATCCGTTACTATTTCAAAACCCAATTCGCGGTTAAAGCTGCTTTCAACCAGTGTAACAAATAATCCGCCTTCGCTAATATCATGTGCAGATTGAATTAATTTTTTACTGATCAAAGATTTGATGCCTGATTGCAATTTGAATTCTTCATCAATGTCGAAATGTGGAGCAGGACTATATTCCACGCCATGTATCTTATGAAGATATTCAGATGAATTGATATCATTTCTGCTGGTTCCTATTAAATAGATCGCATCACCCTCTGCTTTAAAATCCATGGTCATCTTTGCATCTACATTATCCAGCACACCCACCATGCCGATCGTTGGTGTTGGATAAACCGGTCCGTCCGGAGATTGATTGTAAAAACTAACATTACCACCTGTTACCGGTGTATCAAATTTAACACAAGCTTCGCCCATGCCTTTGATCGCATTCACAAATTGGTAGTACACTTCCGGATCATAAGGATTGCCAAAATTCAAACAATTGGTAACGCCTAATGGTTCTCCGCCGCTACATATGATATTCCTTGCTGCTTCTGCAACGGCGATCATCGCGCCTTTGTATGGATCAGCAAATACATAACGACTGTTACAATCTGTTGTTAATGCCAATGCTTTATTGGTTGGTTTAGCAACCACAACCGCTGCATCGCTTGGGGCATTGGTGCCGGTTGTACCCGCACCCACCATGCTATCGTATTGCACATAAATCCAACGCTTAGACGCAATATTTGGGATCTGTATCAATTGATCTGCGACTTTCTTCAGATCTTTTGGAAGCGCAATTGATTCAGCATTGAATGCTTTTATCTTGCTTAAATATTTCGGTTCACTATAACTTCTTTCATATTGCGGAGCGCCTCCTCCTAATACCAATTCATATGCCGGTACTTCTGCTTCCAGTACTCCATCCATAAAGAATTGCAACTTGCCATCATCGGTTACTTCACCGATCTGGCTGCAAGGCAGGTCCCATTTTTCAAATACGTCCAGTACTAATTTTTCTTTTCCTTTTTCGATACACATCAACATCCTTTCCTGGCTTTCGCTCAATAAGATTTCCCATGCTTTCATATTCTTTTGGCGCATCGGAACTTTATCCAGATCGATCCTCATACCTACTTCACCTTTTGCACTCATTTCTGCAGTAGAGCAAATGATGCCTGCGGCACCCATATCCTGCATACCAACAATAGCTCCCGTATTAATTACTTCTAAACAAGCTTCTAATAATTTCTTTTCCTGGAAAGGATCTCCTACCTGTACTGCCGGTAAGTCTTCTGCACTATCGGCGGTAATATCTGCCGATGCAAAAGAAGCGCCACCAATGCCATCTTTACCGGTTGCACTTCCTACAAAGAAAACAGGATTGCCTTTACCGGTAGCGATCGCAGAAACGGTTGTCCCATTTTTCAATGTTCCAACACTCATTGCATTTACCAACGGGTTCGTATGATAACAGTTCTCAAAATATATTTCACCACCAACGGTTGGTACACCAAAACAATTTCCATAATGCCCGATACCATGTACTACACCACTTAATAGATGTTGGGTCTTTGCTTCTTTTAAATTTCCGAAACGAAGAGAGTTTAAGGATGCGATCGGTCTTGCACCCATTGTAAATATATCGCGGTGAATACCACCCACGCCCGTTGCTGCTCCCTGAAAAGGTTCAATAGCGCTAGGGTGATTATGACTTTCAATTTTAAATACCACACCGTATCCATCACCAATGTCCATCAATCCGGCATTCTCTTCCCCGGCTTTTACCAACATCTTTTTCCCTTCTCTTGGTAATGTCTTCAACCATTTGATCGAATTCTTATAACTGCAATGCTCGCTCCACATCGCGCTAAAGCAGCAGAGCTCATTAAAATTAGGAGTGCGGCCAAGTTTCTTTTTAATTAATTCAAATTCTTCGGCAGTAAGGCGAAGTTGTTCTGCGGTCTTAACGGTTATTTCCATAATAATTTTAGAAAGGGCAAAAGTACAACTGTATTCCCTTTTAGTAATGTGTTGATTGCAATTATTTTAACTAACTTCCCACACTAAATTTTTAGCCCTTGAGCTATGTCCTTTTTTTTGTTTACCTGCTGCTTTGCTGCTACCTGCTTACAAGGATAAAATTTGTACAACAGGCAGGGATCGAAACCCGTATCATCGTCGCTTTATTCATCCTTAAAGTAGGGGTTGGCTGCTTATCCGGGCTGCTTTACATGCATGATCCGAGTGATTCTATAACAGCGAATATATGGGGATGGGAAGAATATCAATTGCTGTTGCATCATCCAAAAGAATACCTGTTAGACCTGTTTCAATCGGGATATGCGAAGCCATATGGCGGTCTTTTTGAAACACACGGTTCTTACTGGAATGATCTGGCTGCCAATGTAGAGATCAAGCTGCTTTCCGTTTTTGATATCTTCAGTCGGGGTCATTATATTATTAACGTAATATTTTTCAACTTCATTACTTTCTTTGGAATAACAGGGCTCTTCAGAGTGTTCACGAATGTATATCCTGGGAATAAAAACCTGCTCATCGTCACTTGTTTTTTGTTGCCATCTTTATTGTGCTTCAGCAGCATGATACATAAGGAGGGATTGATATTGGCCGCCATCGGCATCCTTGTTTTTAATGTTTATTATTCATTGAATTTTTCGGGCTTTACGTTATTAAGAATACTTTATATATCGCTCTCCCTGCTTTTCATTTTTGTATTGAGAACATATGTTTTGATGGCATTATTGCCGGCTCTTTTTGCCTGGATATTCGTATGTATGAAAGGGTACCGGCCCTTGCCGGTTTTTATTATTATATATAGTATCGGGTTGATTATGTTTTTTAATTTGGGTCGCATATCTCATCGTCTTGATCTGCCAAAGATCGTTACGCAACGACAGGCAGATTTCAGTGAACTACCTGTTGCCAAAACCCAACTGCCAATGGATACCTTATATCCTTCTTTTAAAAGTTTTGTTTGGCATCTCCCGCTTGCATTGGGGCATTCCTTAAAGCGGCCTTATTTTTCAGATGTTCATTCTTCACTGTTATTGTTGCCCTTCGCTATTGAAATAACCGTGTACGGATTATTATTATTGATCTTCATCTTTCTATACAAGGATATTGACGGTCCGGTGTCGCAGGGCGATAAAGCAATGATCCTATTTGGGATCTTCTTCAGCTTCTCTGTATTCTTACTGATCGGTTATATCGTTCCCAATATTGGAGCCATTCTCCGCTACCGGGCTATCTACCTCCCTTTTATCCTAACACCCGTTTTATGTGGTATCCGTTCCGGACTCATTAAAAAGAGGGTAATTAAAATGCAAGCTTAGCCTTTTTCTTCTCTGTCCACAGATTTTCTCGGCGTTTCCGTTTTTTATTGTTTATTTGTAGACAGTAAAAAAATACGCACATGGAATCTCTTCGACACAAAGCCATTAAAAATATTAATACAACTCCTAACGATGTTAGCGTGGGTAGTTCTGCAAAGATCACCGCTATTTTTAATGAGAATGTGTTTACATTAAAAGTGGCACGCCAGTTCTTAAGCGATGAAGCGTATAAAAGTTTATTGGCTTCTTTAAAAGTTGGCAAAAAGATCGATCGCAGCATGGGCAATCATATTGCCAATGGAATAAAGGCATGGGCCGAGAGTAAAGGCGTTACCCATTTTACGCATTGGTTTCAACCACTAACAGGAGCTTCTGCAGAAAAACATGATTCTTTCTTCACAATAAAAGGAGATGGCACACCCATCGAAGAATTTGAAGGTGCCGCATTGATACAACAGGAACCGGATGCATCTTCTTTTCCGAGTGGTGGTTTAAGAGCCACCTTTGAAGCAAGAGGATATACGGCATGGGATCCATCATCACCACCATTCATTATCGAGATCGGCCAGGGAAAAACATTGTGCATTCCTACCATCTTTGTTTCTTATACCGGCGAATCGCTGGATGCAAAAACTCCTTTATTAAAAGCATTGGTGGCGTTGGATAAAGCAGCAGTGGAAGTTTGCCAGTATTTTGATAAGAATGTTACTAAAGTAACTCCAACATTAGGTTGGGAACAGGAATATTTTGTGATCGATGCAGGATTGGCAATGGCGCGTCCTGATCTGATCATGACGGGTCGTACCGTATTTGGTCATGCCCCTGCAAAAGGACAACAATTAGAAGATCATTATTTTGGAACGATACCGGAAAGAGTATATGCATTCATGCGCGATTTTGAACAGGAGTCCTATAAACTTGGTATTCCTTTACGTACCCGCCACAATGAAGTAGCTCCTGCGCAGTTTGAGTGTGCGCCGATATTTGAAGAAGTGAATCTTGCGGTTGATCATAATTTATTATTGATGGATGTAATGATACGCGTTGCTAAACGTCATGGTTTGGTGGTATTGCTACATGAAAAACCATTTGCCGGAATGAACGGAAGCGGTAAGCACAATAACTGGAGCATGGCAACAGATACCGGAGTTAATTTATTAGCGCCAGGTAAAACGCCAAAGACCAATTTGATGTTCCTTACTTTTTTCGTGAACACTATTAAAGCGGTGCATGATTATGCAGATCTTTTAAGAGCTTCTATCGCCAGTGCGGGTAATGATCACCGTTTGGGTGCCAATGAAGCACCGCCGGCCATCATCTCTATATTCATTGGTAAGTATTTAACGGAAGTATTGAACCAGGTAGAAAAAAGAGTAGGCGGTAAATTTGATGAGCAGGATGAAGCAATGTTGAAACTGGATATTCATAAAAGTATACCGGAGTTGATGTTGGATAATACCGACAGAAACAGAACATCTGCTTTTGCATTCACCGGAAATAAATTTGAATTCCGCGCAGTTGGTTCTGAAGCGAATTGTGCAACAGCTATGACGGTGTTGAATACCATCGTTGCAGAAACATTGAAAGAGTTTAAAAAAGAAGTAGATGCCAGCGTTGATAAAGGAGAGAAGAAAGAGCTTGCTATCATGCACGTGATTCAGAAATATGTGGTGGAAAGTAAAAAGATATTATTTGAAGGAGATGGATACAGCGATGATTGGGAAAAGGAAGCAGCTAAAAGAGGATTGGCAAATGTAAAGACCACCCCATTGGCATTGGATGCGTATCTAACTAAAAAAGCAAAAGATCTTTTTGAATCGAATGGTGTTTACAATCATTTGGAATTGGAAGCAAGGCACGAGATCATGCTGGAAGCCTATATTAAAAAGGTGCAGATTGAAGCACGCATCATGGGTGAATTGGCAACAACGGTGATTCTTCCATCGGTAGTAAAATATCAGAATATTTTGATAGAAAATATAAAAGGATTGAAAGATGCTGGTTTGCCGGCAGCGGCATACAACAGTCAGCTAAGTGTATTGGAAAAGATCAGCAAACATATTGAAGGTATGAGTACAGGGGTAGAAAAAATGATCGGCGAAAGAAAGAAAGCAAATGTTATTGAGGATACCAAGAAAAGAGCGGTGGCTTATTGTGACAATGTAAAAGGTAAATATTTTGATGAGATACGTAACCATGTTGACAAACTGGAAATGCTGGTGGATGATAACCATTGGTCATTACCAAAGTATAGAGAATTACTTTTCTTAAGATAATTAAAGAATAATGTTTTAAAGAGTCTCACTTGGGACTCTTTTTTATTTAAGCTTTTCCAAAATATCTCAATGAATACAGTCCCCATCTTCGTCAGTTTATTTTTTATAATAACAACGATATTGACCGTTTTTCTTTTTTGCAGAGCGATCACCAATTTCAAAACGACCTTGATCATATTATTGATATGGTTAGTGCTGCAGTCAATTATAGCGCTCTCCGGTTTTTATACTGTTACCAACGCTATGCCACCGCGTTTCATGTTGTCGGTATTTCCTGCATTGGTTTTTATTATTTGTCTTTTTGTAACCCCAAAGGGGAGAGCATATCTGGATAGATTGGATATTAAAGCATTAACCATATTGCATATTGTAAGAGCACCTGTTGAATTGGTATTGCTTTGGTTGTTTATATATAAAGCTGTTCCACAGTTAATGACCTTTGAAGGAAGAAATTTTGATATCTTATCGGGGTTAACTGCTCCGGTTATTTATTATTTTGGTTTTATAAAACAACGCATTGGAAAGAAAGGGATATTGATCTGGAATTTTATATGTCTTGCACTTTTATTCAACATTGTAGTGAATGCGATTTTATCCGCACCGTTCCCCATCCAGCAATTTGGCTTTGATCAACCGAATATTGCTGTTCTGTATTTTCCTTATATATGGCTGCCTTGCTGTATCGTTCCGCTGGTATTGCTTGCACATCTTGCAACGATCCGTCAATTAATCAGGAACTGACCGATCTCCTCAAACTATAGAATTGAACCGTAGTTTCAATTGCTTTTTTATATTATTTATTGATTTACAATCATATCATATATAATTTAATTATAAATTGACTTTTTTGTGATTTTTTATTTGTTTTTCCCTCATTTTTATTTTTTTAATTAACTCCACATTCATTACTTTGCAACTCGGCTATAGAATTAATTCAAATAGCACTTATTATTTATTTTTTTAATGTTTTAACCAAAATTAGTCGTCTATGTCATTATCAAAACTTGAGTACATCTGGTTGGATGGTTACAAACCTACACAGAGTCTGCGTAGCAAAACAAAAATCGAAAAAAACTTTAGCGGTAAACTAGCTGATCTTAGCCAGTGGAGCTTCGATGGTTCTTCTACAGAACAAGCACCGGGTGGTTCTTCTGATTGTTTATTGAAACCTGTATATGTTGTGAAAGATCCTCAACGTAAGGATGGTTGGTTAGTAATGTGTGAAGTATTGACTTCTGATGGTAAACCACACGAATCAAACGGACGTGCTTTGATCGAAGATGATGATAATGATTTCTGGTTCGGTTTCGAACAGGAATATTTCCTGTGGGATACCGATACTAACAAACCATTGGGTTTCCCTGCAGGTGGCTATCCGGCTCCTCAAGGTCCTTACTATTGTTCAGTTGGTGCACAAAATGCATACGGACGTAATATCATTGAAGAACATTTAGACGTTTGCTTAGAAGCGGGGTTGAATGTAGAAGGTATCAACGCTGAAGTTGCTGCCGGTCAGTGGGAATTTCAAATTTTCGCTAAAGGTGCTAAACAAGCAGGAGATGAGATCTGGATCGCTCGTTATTTATTAGAAAGGATCGGTGAAAAATACGGAGTTGCAATCAACTGGCATTGCAAACCATTAGGTGAATTGGATTGGAATGGTTCCGGTATGCATGCTAACTTCTCTAACACTACATTGAGAACTGCAGGTAGCAAGGCTAAATTCGATGCAATATGCGAAGCTTTCCGCCCGGTAGTTAAAGAACATATCGCTGTTTACGGTGCTGATAATGACAAACGTTTAACAGGTAAACACGAAACAGCTTCTATTCATGATTTCAGTTATGGTGTTTCTGATCGTGGTGCTTCTATCCGTATACCTGTTCTGGTTCCTCAAAAAGGCTGGAGCGGTTACCTGGAAGATCGTCGTCCGAACTCTGCTGCTGATCCATACAAAGTGGCTGCACGTATTATCAAAACAGTTAAGACTGCTAAGGTATAACCCAAATTTTTTAGTGATTAATATTAGGAAAACGGCGCTCACATTTATGTGGGCGCTTTTTTCATGTGGTACAATCAACTAAATTGCAGCATAACTATTTCAATGCGTTATTATATTATAGCAGGCGAAGCAAGCGGCGACCTTCATGGAAGTAATTTGATAAAAGAGTTGCAAAAACTGGATGCACCCGCAACCATCCGTTGCTGGGGTGGCGATAAAATGGAAGCCACCGGAGCCACGCTGGTAAAGCATTACAGAGATCTTGCTTTTATGGGTTTTGTGGAAGTCATAAAGAACCTGCCTGTCATTCTTCAAAATATAAAATTCTGTAAAGAAGATATTACAGCGGATCAACCGGATATACTGATCTTAATTGATTATCCCGGATTTAACCTGCGCATTGCCAAATGGGCCAAACAACAAGGCTTAAAAATTATTTATTATATCTCTCCTCAGGTTTGGGCATGGAAAGAAAACCGTGTTAAGCTCATCAAACAATGTGTAGATAAGATGCTGGTGATCCTTCCTTTTGAAAAAGCGTTCTATGAAAAATGGAATTATGAAGTGGAGTATGTAGGGCATCCATTAGTAAAAGTGATCGATGATTTCATGGCGTCAAACGTGAAAAGTGAAACGACAAATAATGTTATAGCGATCTTGCCCGGAAGTAGAAAGCAAGAAATATTGAAAAAACTTCCCATTATGTTGGAAGTCACCAAGCATTTTCCTGATCATCCATTTGTGGTGGCCAAAGCGCCCGGCATTGAAGCCGATTTTTATAATGATCTGTTAGCACCTTATTCCAATGTGAGTGCTGTGGTGGATCAAACCTATGATCTGTTAAGTCGTTCAAAAGCCGCCATGGTAACGAGCGGTACCGCTACTTTGGAAACTGCTTTGTTTGAAGTGCCCGAAGTGATCTGCTATAAAGGCAATAATATTTCTTTCCGGATCGCAAAATGGTTGGTGAATATAAAATATATCTGTCTCGTTAATCTTATCATGGACAAAGAAGTGGTAAAGGAATTGATACAGGATGAACTGACGGTTGATAATCTTACTACAGCTTTAAATCTCTTATTAAATGATGCTGCCAAACAGCAGCAATTGAAAGAAGACTATACCGCGTTGAAACAATTACTTAGCCAGGGAGGAAACGCCTCTGCTAATGCTGCTAAAAGTATTGTACATTTTCTTACGAATGTCTCGTGAGTTTTATTACGAGAATGATCATCGCTACTATAAATAATAAAATAGAGATACGGTTAATGCCATGCATGTATTTCATCCATTGCGTAGGAGGATCATTCGGATCTTTTTTCTTAATGTAAAAGTATTCTCCAAGTTGTCTTAATATGCCCATATAAATTGTAATTCACTGTAAATTACAAAAGCGCAGGCTATTCCGGAATGTTAAATTTTTCATTATAGAAAACCCTGGCTTAGGATGTGCCGTATATGTTTGAAATATATAGTCATGAAAAAAATAAGCTTTCTCTTTCTCGCGGGCATAGTGTGCAGCCTGGGTAGTTTCGCTCAGGTAAAATTCGCTGTTAATAAAACAGATGCTGAATGGCAAAAGGAACTAACGCCCCTGGTTTACCAGGTTACCCGTAAAGAAGGTACCGAAAGGGCTTATAGTGGCCAGTACTGGAACTTTTTTGGCAAAGGCGTTTATAAATGTGCCTGTTGCGGACAAATAGTATTTGCTTCCGATGCCAAATATGATAGTGGTGAAGGATGGCCAAGTTTTTGGATGCCGTTCAATAAAGCGGCTGTTTTGGAACAGGATGATAATAGCTTTGGTATGGATCGTACCAAAATTACCTGCAGCCGTTGTGGTGCACATTTGGGCCATGTTTTCAATGATGGTCCAAAGCCAACCGGGTTGAGGTATTGTATCAATTCGGCATCCATAATATTTGTTCCGGCTAAATAGGATTGGTTTCTTATAATTTATTTTATATTATTGTATTGTGAAGAAAATTGTAAAGAAACACCCGCTGGCAATTAGATGGTTTCACTGGATCAACTTTCCGGTGTTGGCCATTATGATATGGAGCGGTTTGTTGATCTATTGGGCCAATGATGTGTATCGTTTGGGATGGGGTAATACCACCATACTTAAATTCTTTCCCGATTCTTTTTATAAGGCATTTAAGATTCCCTATAGTTTGGCAGAGGGAATGAGCTATCATTTTGTATTCATGTGGATCTTTGCTATTAATGGCATAGCGTATTTCTGTTACCTTATTTTTTCAGGCGAGTGGAGATTGATATTCCCTGATAAAAGATCATTGAAAGAAAGTTGGCGGGTGATCCTGCACGACCTGCATATTAAAAGAGGACTCCCTCCGCAACGCAAGTACAATGCGGCGCAACGCATTGCATATACCGGTGTAATTATTATGGGGCTTGGTGCCTTACTTACCGGGTTGGCAATCTATAAGCCGGTTCAATTTCACAGGTTATGTTGGTTGTTAGGTGGATATGAATGGGCAAGAGCGGAGCATTTTATTCTGGCCATACTCTTCACCTTGTTTTTTGTAGTGCATATAGTACAGGTGATCATTGCAGGCTGGAATAATTTTCAATCAATGGTAACAGGTTTTGAAGTGGAAGAATTACCTCCATCAACTGCTGTTGTTGCCGAAGATCCTGCACCTGTGAATACGGATGGCATTGTTTCAACTACTCCAAATATTTAAGTATGTCTGCGGATAAAGAAAAAATAGTATCAAAAAAAGAACTGAATAAAAAGATGATCCTGTCTTTTTCTTTTTTTCTTTTAATGATAGTGGTGGCGCTTACCGGATGGCATTGGTTAAGAAGCCAGCCAATGGATAATGGCATACAAAAACCATTGCGTGCTGTATTGAATACGAATGAGCAAATATTTAAGAACGTTGTTTTCAGCGATAGTAATAAAGCAAAATCGTATCCAAATGCGGAAGCTGTTTCTCATGTAAGAGTGAATGGAAATTTTGGCATGAGCGGCGGTTTCGATACATCAAAGTGGAAGCTGCAGGTGATCCGAAAGCCGGGGGATACCTTGTTTATTTCGCTGAATGAATTGAGAGCGCTTCCTAAAACAGAAGTGATCTATGATTTTAAATGCATCGAAGGCTGGAGCCAGGTAACGCATTGGGCAGGTGTTCGTTTTTCTGATTTTGTAAAATATTATCACCTGGAAGATGACGTGGCATTGGGTTATACCGGGTTGGTAACTCCTGATAACGGTTATTATGTGGGGATAGATAATAAGAGTATGATGCAACCGCAAACCATCTTATGTTATGAAATGAACCAGGCGCCGTTGCCTTTATACCAGGGAGCACCATTGCGGTTGATCATACCGGTAAAATATGGTATCAAGAATTTAAAACGTATCGGAACGATGTATTTTAGCAATGATCGTCCAAGAGATTATTGGTACGAGCACGGGTATGATTATTATTCAGGATTGTAATTCTGCTTGCTTGCAAATAACCATTTCAGCGGATAATGATCTTCTTTCGGTTTTAATCCAAATTGCTTTATACTTTTCTCACGGATATATTCAATCGCTTCTTCTACAGAATCTGTTACCAAAAACAAGCTATCATCTTTAATAGAAATAGTACTGCTCAATTTCATGAGCTCAATATGTTCCACCAAATGCTTGTGAAATTCCTTTCCGAAAATAACGATCGGGAACTCATCTATTTTTTTGGTTTGCGTTAAGGTCAATGCTTCAAAATATTCATCCATCGTACCAAATCCACCGGGCATTACAACAAACGCATAAGAATATTTTATCAATAATGTTTTGCGTACGAAAAAGTATTTGATATTAACCCATTTATCCAAATATGGATTATGGTATTGTTCCATGGGTAACACAATATTGCAACCAACGCTTCTGCCGCCTACCTCTTTTGCACCGCGGTTTGCGGCTTCCATAATACCAGGGCCACCGCCCGTCATGATCGTAAAACCAAGTTTAGCTATTTCACCGGAAAGCTGTCTTGCTTTTTCATAATAAGGATGTCCGTCATGAAAACGTGCCGAACCAAAAACGGTGACGCATGGTCCGCTGAAATGTAATGTTCTGAATCCTTTAATGAATTCAAATAATACTTTTACGGAGAACCAGAATTCCTTGAAATAACTTTGGGGGCCTTCTAAAAATTGTATTTCTGATTTTGTCATAGACGAAGCAATTGTTCTGGAGAACTGAATGTTCTACTCTAAGAACTCCTACAGCAAGAAATTATTGTGGAGAATACCGGAGTCGAACCGGTGACCTCTTGCATGCCATGCAAGCGCTCTAGCCAACTGAGCTAATTCCCCTTGTTTAAACGGATGGCAAATATATGAAAAGGAAAGCCGCAAAGTAAAACTTCGCGGCTTGATATATTTCTTTGTAATAAAATTATTCTCCCCAGATCTCACCTTTCCCTTCCAGCCATTGTTTTACCAAGGCTGTTGTTATAGATTTTGGGCGTTCCAATGGGAAGCTCAAAGCCCTGTCCCAACAAAGGCTTGATAGTACACCCAATGCTCTTGATACACCAAACAGAACGGTATAAAATTCATATTCCACCATTCCATAATGAACCAACAATGCGCCACTATGTGCATCTACATTCGGCCATGGATTTTTTATCTTTCCCAATGATTGTAAGATAGGAGGTACAGCATCGTAGATATTCCAAACGGTATTCACCAATGGATCATCCGGTAAATGTTTCTTTCCAAATTCCATTTGCGCGGTAAAACGTGGATCTGTTTTACGCAAAACGGCATGTCCATATCCCGGTACTACTTTTCCTTCGCTCAATGTTTTCTTTACATATTCTTCTATCTGGGTTTTGCTTGGTGTTTCAACTCCCAGTTGTTCTTTCATTTCCAATATCCACTTGATTACTTCCTGGTTCGCCAATCCGTGCAAAGGACCTGCCAAACCATTCATTCCTGCTGCAAAAGAAAGATAAGGATCGCTTAATGCAGAACCCACCAAATGTGTGGTGTGTGCAGATACATTACCACCTTCATGATCGGCATGGATCACCATGTATAAACGCATCAATTCTTTGAACTCTTCATTTTCATATCCCATCATATGGGCAAAATTTCCTGCCCAATCCAATAAACCATTTGGTTGTATATGATCGCCGTTCTTATATTTTCTACGATAGATATAGGCCGCTACTCTTGGTAAGCGTGCGATCAGGTCCATTGAATCATCAAACACTGCTTCCCAGTAATCTTTCTTGCTCATGCCGGCTGCATACTTTTTTGCAAAAGAACTTTCTGTTTGCAATGCCATGATAGCGATCACAAACTGTGTCATGGGGTGCGAGTTTACCGGGGTAGCTTCGATCGTATCAAAAACATGTTTTGGTACATGGCTGCGACGTTGCCAAACAGCCGAAAGATCGTGGGCATCATCTTCAGATGGCAATTCACCCATCAACATTAAATAAAATAAACCTTCAGGAAGTGGTTCATGACCGTCCGGTGCTTTAGGAAGGCTTTTTTGAAGTTCAGGAATAGTATATCCACGGAAACGAATACCCTCTTTGGCATCCAGCAAAGAAGTTTCTGTAACAAGACCCGTAATACCTCTCATACCCTGGTACACCTGGCTTAAAGTAACTTCTCCTATCTTCTTATTTCCATGTTCTTTTATGAGGTCCTTGATCTCCGCGGCGGTAGCGTCTGCTTTTTCCTTGAATGCTTCCTTAAGTGATGCCATTAGTAGTGGTTTTTGTAAATGACTGACAGTTGCGTGAAATTACGATGCGGCAGGCTGTTAAACAAAAGTTTTGCAAAGTTTCCTGTACGAATATTTACGGCTGTAAAAAAGACTAATATGAGTAAATGCGGCCATCTGAAAACGATCTTATTTATCCACTAAAACCAAAATTTTCCGGCTAAATTTCCAATACCCAATTTTTAGTTTTACCTTTACATGACCTTTAGGATTTTTTCTTTTCAATACCGGTTGTCCGGGTTCCACTGGTCACCTATTTCAGTTTAAAATACATATGAGGCTATTGCGATTTTTGTTGAATTCTTGCATTGAGGAACAACAAAAGAGGGTCTTATTTTTAGTGCTATTAATCGATTAAACGAGCAGTTAAACATATACAATGGCTAAATATATTTTTGTTACAGGCGGTGTTACTTCATCTTTAGGCAAGGGCATTATCGCTGCATCATTGGCGAAATTGTTACAGGCAAGAGGATTGAAAGTAACCATCCAGAAATTTGATCCGTATATTAACGTAGATCCGGGTACACTAAACCCATACGAACACGGAGAATGTTTTGTAACAGAAGATGGCGCCGAAACAGATTTGGATCTTGGACACTACGAACGCTTCTTAAATATTCATACTTCACAGGCGAACAACGTTACAACAGGACGTATCTATCAAACCGTTATTAATAAAGAAAGAGAAGGTGCTTATTTAGGTAAGACCGTACAGGTTATTCCACATATTACCGATGAGATCAAACGCAGGATGATGTTGTTGGGTGAAGAAGGTAAATATGATATTGTATTGACCGAGATCGGTGGAACAGTAGGGGATATTGAAGGCCTTCCTTTTATTGAAGCTGTACGTCAGTTGCAATGGGAAATGCCCGAAGAAGATTGTTTAGTGGTGCATCTAACACTGATCCCTTATTTAAAAGCGGCGGATGAATTGAAAACAAAACCAACGCAGCACAGTGTAAGATTGATGAATGAGAATGGGGTGCATCCTGATATTATTGTATGCAGAACAGAGAAATCATTAACCGCTGATCTTAGAAAAAAGATCGCGTTGTTCTGTAATGTAAAACCCGATGCCGTCATTGAAGCGATGGACGCAAGCACCATTTATGAAGTGCCGTTGAAAATGTTGCAGGAAGGATTGGATGTAACGGTATTGAAGAAATTACATATCAACGGATATTCTGCTCCCGAATTAAATAAGTGGAAACAGTTTTTGGATAAGTTGAAATATCCATCCAGCAAGATCACTATTGGCCTGATCGGTAAATATATTGAACTGCAGGATGCATATAAATCCATTCTTGAATCATTTGTACACGCCGGTGCGGTGAATGAGTGTAAAGTGCAGATCGTAAACGTGCACAGCGAATTTATTACCGATGAAAATGTAAATGATAAACTGGGAAGTCTGGATGGCTTATTGGTAGCGCCCGGTTTTGGGCACAGGGGAGTAGAAGGTAAGATCATTGCAGTAAGATATGCAAGAGAGAACAGATTGCCTTTCTTTGGTATTTGTTTGGGAATGCAAATGGCTGCTATCGAATTTGCAAGAAATGTATTGGGGTATAAAGATGCCAACTCAACAGAGATGCAACCGGAAACAAAGAATCCTGTCATTGCATTGATGGAAGAACAAAAGAAAGTGACGGCAAAAGGTGGCACGATGCGCCTGGGTGCATATGCCTGCGAAATAAAGAAAGATTCATTGGCCAATAAAATATACGGCTCCACCCTCATCAGTGAAAGACATCGTCATCGCTGGGAGTTTAACAATTCCTACCTCAAACAATTTGAAGATGCGGGCATGAATGCCAGCGGTAAAAATCCTGCAACAGGGTTGGTAGAGATCATTGAATTAAATAATCACCCCTTCTTTATCGGAGTACAATATCATCCTGAGTTAAAAAGTACGGTAGAAAATCCTCAGCCTATTTTTGTAAGCTTTGTAAAAGCAGCAAAAGAATTTGCAGAAAGCAAAAATGCTGTTAAAACTGCACAGCAACTGCAGGGCGAAATGTCATAATTCCTGCTAAAGGCGTCCTCTTTAAACTATTTAATGTTCTATCGGTCTATTGTTGTAATGGGCATATTCTGCCATTCTCCTATCTTTGCGCACATTAATAACAATGACCTTAAACGACCGGTATAATGAAGCATTTAATTAGTCTTTCTTTCCTTTTAATGATAAGCGCTACCGCTGTTTTTGCTCAGCCTAAAGCAATGGGTTCAGACGATCCGGATGCAAAAAAGATATTGGATGCCGTTAGTACCAAGTTCAAAAGCTTTAAAACCGTTCAGGCTAATTTTTCTTTGTCGATAGCCAGTGCTACCGGTAAAGTATTAGGTACAAAAAAAGGAATGGTTTATATGAAAGGTGTTGGCTATCGGATCAGTATGGATGGCCAGGATGTTTTTTCGGATGGCATCAATGTTTATACTTATGATAAATCTGCCAAGGAAATAACCATCACCAAGTTTGATCCCACAGCAAATACCATGACCCCGCAAAAGATATTCACTGATTCTTACGACAAGGATTTTTTATACAAACTAAACGGAGAGAGCACAGTTGCCGGAAAAGTATTGCAGGAGATCGAACTAACACCGATCGATAAAACAAAGCCTTACTTTAAAGTATTGTTGTATGTTGATAAGAAAACCAAACTGATCACTTCTTCCAAGATATTTGAAAAGACAGGAGATAAGTACACTTATTCTGTCTCAAATATGAAAACCAATATTCCCATCCCCGATAACCAGTTCACTTTTGATGGGAAAGATTATCCGGGGATTGAGATCGTAGATCTTCGGTAGATTTATTTTTCTTGAACTAATTATTGCCTCAGGCCGGAGGGCCTCGTTGCTGTACCGCTGCTGCTTTTTCTTCTTTGAAAAAATATGCTGCGCATTTTTTCAATTCTGCCTTCGGCATAACCGAAGAAAAAGAGGCAGCTTATGCAGCAGCTGGTGTTAACTCGGAGAAAAGCTTGTTAATGTATTCACCTATCGATTCAACTGCATTTTCGTCGGCCTCAGAAAAATAGCGTTAAGAAATTTACGGAATGAAGCGTAACGGCGAAATTGATGATAAACGATTGAATGTTGATAGTACTATTAGATTATTTTTAGACGAAGCTGATGCTTAGCTATTTCGGCGTAGCGGAATGCAGTAAATTTTAGCCTATTTTTCTGCAGCCTTGATTTTTTTGTTACTTTTTTTATCAAGAAAAAAAGTAAATAAAAAGTAAAATCACTTCCCCCAACGATATGTATTAATAGTAAGTCCTGCAAGGTCCAACACACGATCAACCACAGTTGCCGCCACTTCTTCAATAGTTGTTGGCCGGCTGTAAAAAGAAGGGGTAGCCGGACAAATAATCCCTCCGGCCAATATGATGGTCTCCATATTGCGGATATGAATGAGATTATAGGGTGTTTCCCTTGCTACGCAGATCAGTTTTCTTTTTTCTTTTAATATTACATCTGCGGATCTTGTAATAAGATCATTGCTGATGCCTGAAGCAATTCTTCCCAGAGTTCCCATGCTGCAAGGGATAATGATCATTGTATTGTATTTACCAGATCCGGATGCAAAAGGCGCTGAAAAATCCTGTTGTGTATAAAATTTCACTGCGTATTTTTTATAACTATCATCGCCCAACTCGGTCTGCCAAACGGTTTTGGCATTCTCGGTAAGTATAACAGACAATTCTTCCCATTGGTCTTTTATGGCAAATAACTTATCTAACAACAGTTTTGCATAAATAGCACCACTTGCACCTGTTACTGCCAGAACAATTTTATTCATTAATTTGTAGTTAATTGTACATCTAAGCTACTAAACAATTATCGCATGCGAAAAGCTATTGTTCTTTTTTCGGTTTTATTATGGTGGTGTTCTACTTCCTTTACTGTTTTAGGCGATAAAGTGCATTGGATATCGGTGGACGAATTACAGCAGGTATATGATAAAGATCCTCGTCCTATTATTATAGATGTGTATACCAGTTGGTGCGGTTGGTGCAAAGTAATGGATGCGCAAACCTATAGTAATGATAGCGTAGCTGCTTATATCAATCAACATTATTATGCCGTTAAGCTGGATGCGGAAACAAAAACAACTATCAAATGGAGAGGAAGGGATTTTACTTATAATGCGAAATATAAAGTGAATGAATTTTCTTTATTTATCACCAATGGCCAGATGAGTTACCCTACTACGGTGTTGATGGCAGGTATTGATCTCGCCGTTTCACCTCTATCCGGCTATTTTAAACCCGCCGAATTAGAAGCTCCGTTAAAATTTATCGGTGATGGGTTTTATAAAAAAGAGAACTATCCTGATTTTGTCAAAAGCTTTTCCGTAACATGGTAAAAGCATCTTACATATAATGTCAGCAACACTTCAAAGACGCCTGGGGCTTTTTCAATCTACAGTATTGAACATGATCGATATGGTAGGTATTGGTCCGTTTGTAACATTACCTATTGTGATCGGTTTGGCCGGAGGGATGTTTCTCTATGCATGGATCGCGGGTGCTTTGCTTTCCCTGATGGATGCCTGCATCTGGAGCGAACTGGGGGCAGCGTATCCATTGGCCGGCGGCAGCTATAATTTTTTAAAAGAAGCATATGGAAAAGATAAGCTGGGTAAGATGATGAGCTTTTTATATGTGTGGCAAACCATTATACAAGCGCCGTTGGTGGCGGCTTCTGCAGCAATTGGTTTTGCACAATACCTGGGTTATTTGATTCATTTAGATCCGTGGCAGCAAAAGCTGGTATCCGGCACCGTTATTATTGTGATCACGACTTTATTATACCGAAAAATAGACAGCATCGGAAAGATCGGTGTGTTCTTATGGACGGGTGTTTTATTAACGATGGGATGGATCATTGTGGGAGGTATCGCACACGGCAATTTCTTTCATCCGCTGGCAGATATTAACAATGGGTTCAGCTGGCAATACCTTGCATCATTTGCATTCGGACAAGCCTGTGTTAAAACAGTGTATAGTTATCTCGGTTACTATAATGTGTGTCATTTGGGAAGTGAGATAAAAGATCCCGGAAAGAATATTCCGAAAAGTATGTTCATCTCTGTGATCGGTATCGCCATTTTATATATGGCGATGAATGTTAGCGTAAGCAGTGTAATTCCCTGGCAGGAAATAAAACATTGGGTAGATAGCGGCCGTAATGATTTTGTGATCAGTATTTTTATAGAAAGATTGTATGGTGGTTTTGCTGCAAAGATCGCAACGGTGATGATCTTATGGGTAGCGCTGGCTTCTTTGTTTGCGATCATGTTGGGTTATTCAAGAGTTCCTTATGCAGCGGCAGCAGATGGAGCTTTCTTTAAAGTGTTCGCGAAATTGCACCCCACCAAAAATTTTCCATATGTGTCGTTACTGGTGTTGGCCGGTTTTGCATTTGTTTTTAGTTTGTTATTCAGGATGGGAGATGTGATCAGCGCGATCCTTGCCATGCGCATCATGGTGCAATTTGTTGCGCAAGGTGTTGGGGTGATATTATTGCGAAGAAAGAATGGCTCCAGTGATCTTCCTTTTAAAATGCCTTTGTATCCATTGCCTGTTATCCTGGCTATAATTATCTGGTTATTTGTTTTTTATGCAACGGGGATAAAGATCATATTATCTTTCCTGATCGTTTTCTGCACAGGGTTGGTCGTATATTTTATTTATGCCAAACTCCAAAAGCAGTGGCCCTTCTATGAAAGATGATGTTCGTATCTAAAGAACAGCAATTCGCCTCTTTTAAAGACTATCTTATCCATTGTAATAAATTTGGCTGGATTTTTGAGTGAGGTTATTTACATGTCAATAACCCTCAATGACATCAAACTAAAACAATGATCAATATAAAATCGCGCGTCATCTTCCTGGTAAGCATAATTGTTTTTTCGATCAGTTCCTGCACAACAGTGAAGGGATACCAAAAGAACATGCTGAATGATTCTGAAATGGAATTATCGTCGCGGAAGATACAGAAAACGGAAACCAGTTTTGAAACGTACCGAGAAGCCGCATCCGGTGTGAATGGTGGTAAAACCGGCGGAGGATGTGGATGTAATTAATTAGGAAGAAGTGCGCTAAAAAAATGTCATGAAGAAAATTTGTCTTGTTGTTGTTGGATTGTATTTAAGCTTGTTAAGCGCGTTTTCTCAATCAAGGGATTCCACTCAATATAAAAGCAGGAAACTTAAGATCGATGAAGTCAATTTGGTGAATAGTTATTATAACCAGGACGGTAATAATTCGGGAGTTACCGGAGGTATTGGAACAGAAAAGCTGGTGGATGTAGCTAATATCATTGAAGTACAGTTAAGCAGGTATGATAGTCTTGGTCGCAAACAATCATTCGATCTGAGTTTGGGTGTTGACCATTATTCTTCAGCTTCTTCAGATAAAATTGATCCGCATACCATTTCATCTGCCTCTTCACACGATACACGTATTTATCCGGCTGGTTCATGGTCGATCGAAAATGATAAAAAGCGCAGAACGATCAGTTTCAATGCTTCTGCTTCTCATGAATTTGATTATCTTTCTTTTGGTATCGGTGCCAGTGTTGCAAAACAATCAAAAGATAAGAATCGCGAGTTTACGGTAAAGGCCCAGGCCTACCTTGACCAGGTTACCATAATATTGCCATTGGAGTTACGAAAAGGTGCGGACACTATTTCTTCGTTACATCCCCGTGATGATTATCCTAAAGCGGCACGTAATTCTTTCAGTGCATCTTTATCTTTATCCCAGATCATTAATAAACGATTCCAGGTAATGTTCCTTACGGATCTAACGTACCAGCAAGGTTTTTTAGGATTGCCTTTTTACAGGGTTTACTTTAGCGATCATTCAGAAAAAGCAGAACTGCTTCCTTCTACACGGTTTAAATTTCCGATAGGTGCCAGGGCCAACTACTTTGTAGGCAACAATATTGTTATTCGGTCTTTTTATCGTTTTTATGTGGATGATTGGGGTGTTACCGCACATACTTTTGATTTGGAAACGGCTATTAAAATAACTCCCTTCTTTTCCATCAGTCCTTTTTATCGTTATTACACACAAACGGCAGTGAATTATTTTGCACCGTATGAAATGCATGCGCCAACGGATAAGTATTTCACCAGTGATTACGATCTTTCCGCATTCCATTCAAGTTTTGTTGGGATGGGATTCAGGGTCGCACCACCCAAAGGGGTATTGGGTAATCAGCATTGGAGCATATTGGAACTGCGCTATGGCCATTATATGCAAAGCAATACGCTGAATTCTAATATCATATCCATGAACCTAAAGTTCAAATAGTTGTTGTTTTTCTTTTTAAGAGGAAACTATTCGAGGCAGGCGATAAACTTTTAAACGTATTTTCGTAGCAGGTTTAAACTGAAACTGCTGAAAAAAATTTTATCATATCAATTTGCGTTGGCAATTTGCCTGCTGAGTTTTTTTTCTTCTTTTGCGCAGGAGCGCATGATCACGGGAAAAGTAACAGACGCGGTAACGGGCTTGCCCCTTTCTTCCTGCAGCGTGTACCTGCTTCATAACGGTAATGGAGTGATCACCGATGAGAACGGTTTTTACAATATTAAAGTTTCGGGAACAACGGATTCTATCGCAGTCTCTACGATTGGGTATCTCAATAGTGTGCAACCGATCGGTAAAAGTACGGAGCTCAATTTTAGTATGGAACCTCATTCCTCTGCATTGGGAAGTGTAATGGTAACAGCAAAATCCAAATTTACAAGGGCGCAATTGCTGATCAAAAAAGTGATCCGAAACAAACCCGTTAATGATGTTTATGCGCGCACTTCTTTTCAATGTAAAGTGTACGATAAGATAGAAGTGGATGTTAAAAATATCCCCAAAAAACTGCAGCATAGTTTTTTACTGAAGCCCTTGTCTTTTGTTTTTGCTCATATTGACAGTACGGATGACAAGCAAAAGATCCTTCCGATCTATCTTTCCGAATCAAGGGCGAATTATTATTATAGTGATAAGCTTTCAAAAGAGAAATATGATTACGAAGCGGCGCAATCTTCGGGCGTTCCTAACTATACGGTGTTGGCATATATTGATGAGATCCACAAAAGGATCAATGTCTACAATGATAATATAAAGCTCTCTGATCTTAATTTTGTTAGTCCGATCGCTTATGATGGTCTCAGTTTTTATCATTATCGCATTACAGATACGCTTTATGTGGGTACCCATCGTTTTATCCAGGTTGAATTCACGCCTTCGCGTTTCGGGTCAAATACATTCCAGGGATATCTTTGGGTGGTAGATAGTTTATTTGCGGTTAAATCGGCGGTGATGCACCTGGATAAAAATTCCAATATCAACTGGGTACGAAGGTTTGACATCAGCGAAAACTTTGAATCGGATTCATTTAACCGGTTTGTTCCTGCCAAGAATGTGATCTATGTGGATCTTAATATCCCGGTGTTGAAAGGATTGGGGGCTATTGCCAAAAAAACCACGATGTTCAAAGATGTGATATTGGACGGAGACCAGATAGATACGGTGTTTGATAAACCGCCGGTTGATATGCCGGTAGCTACCAAAAGAGGGGCCGATACTTCTTATTGGTCGAAGAACCGTTTTGAACCATTGAGCCAATCGGAGAAGTTTGCATATACCTTGGCCGATACGATTTCCAAAATACCTGCTGTTGTATTCTATGGGAAAATGGCAACCGCATTATTCACCGGATATTACCGGGCCGGCAAGATCGATCTTGGTAATTTGTATAATAGTTATACGTATAATTTTATCGAACAGAACCGGTATAATGTATCCTTCCGGACCAATAAATTTTTTAGTCAGAATTTTCAGCTCAATGCTTATGGTGGATATTCCACCGGTGATTCGATGTTTCGTTACGGAGCGAGTACCACTTTTGTGTTGAGCAGAAAGCCATGGAGTACGTTAACATTGGCATATGGCAATGATATACAGGCATCCAATGATAATTTCAATGAAGTAGATCAGAATTCGATCTTTGCTTCTTTTTTAAGAAGGATCAATACCGATATCCGGTTGGTGAATAACCGGTCGGCAGTAATAGAATATTCGAAATTCCTGTATAATAATTTATCCTTCGACGTACGGGCGAGAACGATGGCGCTCACTCCGTATTTTAATGTGTATTATACCAATAAAGATTTTACTCCTTATATCTTCAGCAATTCCAGGTCGCAGCTGGAGTACCGTACAGATGAAATATCTGCTACTGTTCGCTATGCATATAAAGAAAGATATATCATACATAATTTTGATCGTATAAGTCTGGGTAGTATTTATCCGGACATTAGTTTTACGTTTACAAAAGGGATCGATGTTAACACCGGTATACTGGCCAGTGATTTTAACTACGACCGGTACAAGTTTGTTTTATCGCAGGATTTTCCGGATGGGAGATTAGGACATCTTACCTATACATTGCAGGCAGCTACTACGCATGGTGTGTTGCCGATCGTATTATTGGATGTACAAAAAGGGAACGATACTTATTATTATGATCAGTATGCTTTCAACAACATGAACCGCTATGAGTTTGTAGCTGATAAATACATTAGTCTGCATGCAGAACAAAGATGGGGCAGCTTTCCATTTAACCGGATCCCGGGTATACGCAAATTAAAATGGCGTTCACTTTCTACTTTCAATGCAGTTTGGGGAGATATGTCTGAATCTAACAGGGAGGCTAATCACTATGCCGATACTACTACTTCCTATCATTTTTATATACCTAATAAAACACCTTATATCGAAGCAGGTGTTGGTATCTCCAATATCTTTAAAATTATAAGGGTAGATGCAATATGGAGATTGTCTTATCGCGATAATCCCAATATTGCGCGGTTTGGATTAAAGGCTAGTCTTGAATTAAAACTCTAAGTATTTATAGCAGTTACGGCTTCAATAAATTCCTGTAGTATTTTATTGGATATTTCTTTTTCTTCCCACATGCCCATATGTCCGCTATTGTGTAATATATCGATATGTGCTTCTTTTGGAAGGTAGGTTTGCTGCAAACTGATCGGCATTGGAACTGCTTTGTCGTACTCGCCAATGATAAATAAAACAGGTTTCGCAAATTCTTTTAGAACGGCAGTCCTATCCGGGCGGGCGATCATTGCTTCATAATATTGTACCAATGCCTCTTTGCTGAAGTAGTCAACGTCTTTGATCTGCGTTTCTATTTCATTGGCATGTTCATTGGTAAAAGCTTCGGCAAATAATCCCGGAATGGATGTTTTTAAAAATGCCTGCGCACCATTGGTATTGATGAATTCGATCGATTTTTTACGGGCCAGTTTTTTTTCTTCTGTATCTGCAAAAGCAGAAGAGTGAAATAAACCCAGGGCGTTTAACCGTTCAGGGTATTTTTCCGCAAATGCTAAAGCAACATAACCGCCCATACTATGCCCGATGATGGAGACCGTTTCTTTATCGGGTAATTCTTTCTCAATCAATTGTTTTATTATTTCGCTGTAAGTATCGATATCCGCATTGGCAATAAAAGGAGAGTGGCCACTTCCGGGAAGGTCAGGGATGATCAATTGAAAATGCCGACTTAAAACCGTTACCTGGTATTTCCACAGGTTACTGTCTTCTGCAAAACCATGTATCATTACTATGGGAGTTCCGCGACCAACGACCTGGTAGCTAATTGGTGAATCGCGGTATAGAATTGATCTTGTTTCCATTGTAGTTGATCAGCGATGAGCCAGTGTATGCGGCTTTGCCGGTTCAAAGAATTTATAGATGCTTCTGCAGATCAATAATAATACAATTGGTATTAGCGCATTGTTCATTGCTTCGGGAAGGAAGAACCATGCTCCTAATAATGCAGTTAGCCCGATAGCAAGGAAACCAAAATAAACCTTCATCCATTTTCTTCTATATATTCCAAAAGAAGCAACCGCAAGATTGGTAGGCAATGCCCATAGCAGGTTGTAATTGTCTTTGCACAATACATGATCGGTGCCGAACCACATGAAGAGTAACATGCAGCCTAATAAACCTGTCACAAAAAAAAGCAGGCCATCAAAGATGCGAAGGAAGGTATTGGTCACTTTGTTCTTATAAAATCCTACTACCAATATGAAGCCAAATAATAATGAAAAAACAACCGTAGGAGTGAAAGCGGAATAACTATCGTCTTCTGTTGTTGTTGGAAAAAGATTGTTGGTCGATAAGATCAGTCCGGGTTGTTTTGCCAATGACTTCATCAGGTTGTCCGGCAAGAACATCGATTGCTGAGGTGTCATAACAGCATCGGTGTGTACACCCAAACAAACATCAATAAACAATTCGCTCCAGTATTGGTGAGCACTGTCTAAATACTCATGGATCGCCTGCCGGAATCTTGTTCCTTGCGGCATGGCCCCTTTTAATACGGGTGTTGGGTGTTTATAGCGGACGATAAGATCTCTTAGCCTTGTGGTGCAGTTATCAAAAAAGAAATCGTACTTGTAATATTTATTCTCTTCCCGTAGGTTATCATAGAGTGCGCCTTCGATCGCAATTTTTTCAGCGGGCGAAAGGTTCAATACCTGTTCGGTAATGCCACGGTTATCATTTTTGTAATCGGCTTCAAAGCCATCCGGTCCTTCAAAATCTTCTACCGAAACATAATACAGCAATTTCCCGCGGATGAATTTCATATAGAAATTGGGGTCATCAAAATTGAACGTGCCGTAATTAAAAACAATATCGGCTTTGCCGATGCTATCTGTAACGCGCAATGCACTATGCCCGAATGTAGAGTATATCTCTTCGCCAGGTGAACAGGTTAATAGTGAGATGCGTATGTGGGATGAATCCTGTGCGCGGCTTGTAGTAGCTAATAGTAAGTAACAAGTAGTAAGTAAGAGAAGCTTTTTGACTAGATGCATGTATGCAAATTATCTAATTATTAATTACTGTCGATCAGGTCTGCCACGGTTTTCTTCTCCAATATCTTTAACGTGGCGTCTCTTGTTTGTATCATTACTTTATTTAATCCGCAGGTAGCTTCGTTGCAATCCTTACATTTTTCATAAAAATTGATACTTACGCAAGGTAGCAGGGCGATCGGTCCGCCAACAACACGGATGGCCGTAGCGAGATTGATCTTTTTTGGGGCTTCTATCAGGTAATAACCGCCGCCTTTTCCTTTTTTACTTTCGAGTATTTTGGCCTGTTTCAGCTCTAAAAGGATGGTTTCCAGGAATTTGATGGGTATTTTCTTTTTCCTTGAAATTTCGGAGATCAGTACCGGCCCTTCGCCGTATTTACTGGCTAAATGCCCCAGTGCTTTCAGGGCATATTGTGTTTTTTTCGATAACATGCAGGAGAGGTATTAAGACCCTAAAGGTACCGAAAAAAATTAAATCATAAGTCTACTTCTTTGATAGACTGTTTCACCGTATCTTTGTGCCCTACCTTAAAAATTAAATACCTAATATTATGAGTTTACGTTTAGGGGATGTTGCTCCCAACTTTAAAGCAAAGACATCATTGGGCGAAATAGATTTCTACGAATTTCTTGGAAATTCATGGGGGATCCTTTTCTCTCATCCTGCTGATTATACACCGGTTTGTACTACAGAGTTAGGCAAAACTGCCGGGTTGAAAGAAGAATTTGCAAAACGCAATGTAAAAGTATTGGCATTGAGTGTTGATCCGGTAGATAAACATCTCGGCTGGATCAAGGATATCAACGAAACGCAAAGCTGCGAAGTTGAATTTCCTATCATTGCTGACGATGATAAAAAAGTTTCTACGTTATATGATTTCATCCATCCAAATGCATCTGCTACTGCCACCGTTCGTTCATTAGTGATCATTGGTCCGGATAAATTAGTAAAACTGATCATTACTTACCCTGCTTCTACCGGAAGAAATTTCGTTGAAGTATTAAGAGTGGTTGATTCTCTTCAATTAACCGCTAACCATAGCGTGGCAACTCCCGCTAATTGGAAAGCCGGTGAAGATGTGATCGTTGTTCCTTCTATCACTACAGAAGATGCGATCAAAAAATTCCCTAAAGGAGTGAAAGTGGTTAAACCATACTTACGTTATACACCGCAACCGAATTTATAATTTAGTTTGGCGTTTGAAATAAAAAGAGCTGTCGATGAGACGGCTCTTTTTATTTATTTCTTATTCTTTCGTAGTTGTTGAAGTAAGGCTCTCATGTCTTTCGGTGGTTCTGCAATCAAATCAAATGCTTTGCCTTTTGCATCTTTAAATTTTAACTGGTAGGAGTGTAGTGCAACACGATTGAGTATCGGTCTTTCTTCTTCCTCTTTTTTACTGAGGTTGTATTTCTTTTTTAAGGAAGAAAGTAAAACAGGTTTACCATCTCCATAAACAGGATCGGCGGCGATAGGATGACCGATATGTTTTGCGTGAACCCTTATTTGGTGAGTTCTTCCGGTATGTATCTGGAATTTAACGAGCGAGAATTTTCCAAAACTTTCCAGCACTTCATAATCGGTATGCGATGGCTTTCCTCTTCTGTCAACGATCCACATATTTTTGATCAGCGAATGTTCCATGATCGGTTCTTCAATACTACCGCTTGTATTTCCGGGAACGCCGTGCACCAATCCTAAATAGAATTTCTCTATTTCTTTTTCTTCAAATTTTTGGGAGAAGTATTTATGCGAAGCTTCGTCTTTCGCGAATAAGATGATACCGGTAGTATCTCTATCTAAACGATGTACGGTATATATGCTGCCGTACTTCTGTAATAATAATTCTTTTAATGAGATCTCAGAACCTTCGCGACCGGGAATAGAAAGCAATCCCGCGGGTTTATTTACAACAACAAAAGAATCGGTCTCTACAATAATTTCAATATCACTTACTAGCATCCTTCGACAATTTGGTCTTGTTGATATATTTTAACTGGCGTATCTCTTTCTCCGCTAAAAAACGCCATTTGCCACGTGGTACATTTTTCTTTGTCAATCCTGCATACAAAACTCTGTCCAATGCTTTTACATCATAACCCAGGTGTTCAAATATGCGACGTACAATTCTATTACGACCGCTATGTATCTCAATACCGATGATCGTTTTATCTTTTGGATCTACATAGCCCAAAGAATCTGCCGCTATCTTTCCATCTTCCAAAACCACACCGGATACGATCTTATCAAAATCAACTTTGGTCAATGGTTTATCCAATGTTGCTTCGTATACTTTCTTTACTTCATAACTGGGATGAGAAAGTTTTTGCGTTAACTCGCCATCATTCGTCATTAATAAAACGCCGGAAGTATTTCTATCCAATCTTCCGACAGGATAGATCCTTTCTGTAGTGGCACTTTTGGTTAATTGCAATACTGTTTTTCTTCCCTGTGGATCATCGGTGGTGGTGATATAATCCTTTGGCTTGTTTATTAAAATGTAAACGAGATTCTTGGTAACGAATACCTTTTTATTATTATAAACGACGTCATCATTATTGCTCACTTTAAAAGCTGGTTCCAATACTGCTTTGCCATTTACTTTTACTTCACCTTTTTTTATGATCTCTACTGCATCTCTTCTGCTGCAAATACCACAATGCGCGAGATATTTATTGAGCGGCATTGTATCGTCAGACGTGAGACGTGAGACGTGAGCTGCAGCCTTTGAATCGCTGCCTTTCACTTTTGACGTTTCACTTTTGACGATTGGATTTACCATGCTCATTGGCCTCGTTCCTTTCGCTTCTTGTCCATCACCTTTTGGTAACTTGTTCTTTGTTGTTTCTACTATGCCTCTTGCCGCTTCGCTTTCTTTTGCTTTTTGTCTTAGTTCCCATGCTTCCTGCTTTAATTTTCGCTTTTCATCAAAGCGGGCATTGATCGCGGCGGCGCGTTCTTTCTTTGCTTTTTTCTTTGCCTGCTTGAATTCTTCCTTCTTTACACTATTCTTTTTTGGGGCAACAAATTTTTGAAAAGGCGACTGGCTCATGATGGGTTTATGTGTTGTTGCAAAGATAGAATTAATAAAATATAGTGTATATCTAATGTGCGTAATATATGCCTCGGGCCGGCGGGCCTCGCTACTGCACCGCTGCTGCTTTTGCTTCTTTGAAAAAATATGCTGCGCATTTTTTCAATTTCGCCTTCGGCGTAACCGAACCAAAAGAGGCAGCTTATGCAGTAGCTGGTGTTAACTCGAGTAAATCCTTGTTAATGCTCATACTTCCGGATATGATCTTAATGGTGTAGGAGCGGCCTCAGAAAAATAGCGTTAAGAAATTAACGGAATGAAGCGTAACGGCGAAATTGATGATAAGTGAAAAAATGTAGATAGAACTATTGGCTCATTTATAAGATGAAGTTGATGCTTAGCTATTTCGGCGTAGCGGAATGCAGTAAATTTTAGCCTATTTTTCTGCAGCCTTGATTTTTTTGTTACTTTTTTTATCAAGAAAAAAAGTAAATAAGCTGATGCAACAGGCATTATCTTCGTAACCGTTATGTCTAAATTTTTGATCATAGGATTGGGTAACCCCGGTAATGAATATGCCAATACCCGCCATAATATTGGGTTTGATGTGGTGGCTGCTTTTGTATTGAAACATGGCGGCAGTTTTACCAACGAACGCCTGGCTTATCTTGCCGAAGTAAAATGGAAGGGCAAAGTATTTGTATGTGTTTGTCCTACTACGTTTATGAACCTCAGTGGCAGGGCATTTAAGTATTGGATGGATAAAGAAAAAGTGCCGTTGGAAAATACACTCACTATTGTTGATGACCTTGCATTGCCATTGGATAAGATCCGGTTGCGTGCGGCAGGTTCTGCAGGCGGACATAACGGATTAAAAGATATTGAAAATATTTTAGGCGCTGATAATTATCCCAAACTTCGCTTTGGTATCGGTAACGATTACCCGAAAGGACGCCAGGCCGATTTTGTATTAGCGAAATGGACAAAACAGGAAGAACCATTGGTAAGATTGAAGATCGAAAAATGTGTGGAAATTATTGAACAGTTTGCCGCAACCGGTATTGGTGCTACCATGACTGCCGTTAATAATACTACGATCAAGTTCATATAATGGTTTTGTTAAATCCGTTCCTGTAGCTATTTTCAAGCTGTTTGAGTTTGTTGGTATAAGTTGATTTTGGTATATTCGCTTGCAATCAATTCCTAAAAAAGACTTTAATGAAGATCATTTGTATTGGGCGTAATTATGCCGCACATGCTAAAGAACTCGGCAATGAAGTGCCTACCGAGCCGGTTATTTTTATGAAGCCCAAGAGTGCTTTATTACAAAGTCACATGCCTTTTTATTATCCAGAATTCACCAATGAGTTGCATTACGAATGTGAACTGGTATTAAGAGTATCCAAGAACGGAAGATATATACAGGAGCGTCACGCCTCCAACTATTACAATGGTATCACGGTTGGTATAGATTTTACCGCGCGCGACCTGCAAAATGATCTGATGGCAAAAGGATTGCCCTGGGAAAAATGCAAGGCATTTGATAATTCTGCAGCGGTAGGAAAATTCATTGATATCACTCCCGAGTTAAATAAAAAGAAGATAGAATTCAGTTTGATGAAGAACAGTGAAAAAGTGCAGGAAGGAAATTCCGGGCAAATGATCTTTAGTTTTGATGCGATCGTTGCCAATATCTCCAATTATTTTTCATTGAACATTGGTGACCTTATTTATACCGGAACCCCTGCCGGTGTGGGTGAATGTGTGGTGGGCGATGAATTGGAAGGATTTATCGGTAAAGAAATGCTCTTAAAGCTCGAGATCAAATAAATTTAGCTAAATCGCCTTATATTTGCACCCCGTTAACCTGGCTCTTACGGACAAGTGTATATAAGTCGAGGTAGCTCAGCTGGTTAGAGCATCGGATTCATAACCCGAAGGTCGGCAGTTCAAGTCTGCTCCTCGATACCAAGAATGACGGCAATGGATTTTCTCCGTTGCCGTTTTTTATTTCCTCCTCTGAAATCCTTGCTAGTTCTATACTTACCTCGAAAACCTTATTCATATTTTGAGTTAGATATACTCGATTTTTAGTATCAAGGACAATTCCATCAGGAAACACTAGCTCTTGAATACGTTTTTTCGTTTCTAATTCTCCAGAACACCAGTATTTACTGATGTTTTTAATTATTTCTGTAGATTTTTCAATATAAATATCGAGGTTAGATACTTCTGGAGCACCAGCTTCTATTTTTGCTCGAATTTCTTTTATTCCAGTCTCAAATGATGTTCTTAATTCAATATATGTTTCCTCGTCACCTCCAGCCGTTAAGAACCTCTTTTTTAAGGCCTTTAGCTCTTCTTCTAATTTGGTCAGTTGCTTTTTCAAACCTTCCTTTTCATTAATAGACCCAGAATGTATATTGTTGTAAGCTTTCTTTAATTGTGCCTTAAATCTTCCAGCGTATTTATCTGGGAGTTCATATGATGCTAATAATTTTTTCAAACAAATCATTAGCTCCTGTTTTTGTTTTAGGAGTTGTTAAGGCATTAATACTTACACCAAGGCAATCCTGACACTTATAGTAATGCTTTTTCTTCTTTTTGACTTCATACCCTGCCATTTTTTTACCGCAGTTAAAACAGCGTATAAATGCGTTTAAGGGACGCCAAGGGTTTGAGTTATTATGTTTGTAGCCAAATGTATTTCCCTTAAGTATTTCCTGTACATAAAGAAAATCTTTGTGTGATACTATTTTATCCCATTTACCATCAACGACGTCTCCATCCAATAGCTTGCTTCTGCTAACACCTGCATAAAATGGGTTTCTCCACATTTCACTTAATCCTTGCTTTGTAATGTTTATCCCTAAGTCTGAAAGTCTTTTAATAATAGCAAAATCTTTTTCTCCCTGTACTTTCCATTTCCAAGCCTGTTCAAATATTTTCCCTTCGTCATTGATTTTGATAGTTTGTGTTTCGCTGTACCTTTTCATATCTTTTACTTTTGGTCCATAATGGTCATACCCCCTCGGTACTTTTCCTACCCATTTACCTTTTTGTAAGTGTTTAACCATTCCAGGAAGGGTATGGGCGAGCTTGGTAAGGTTATCTTTTCTCGCATCAAGCAAAAGCTGATTTATCTCGATTTCTCCTTCTGGTGTTAAGGTACTCTTACCCGTCGAAGTATCAATTAGATGTACACCTAGCACGTGTGTTAATTCAGTAACTAAACCTATTGCACCACCACCTGTTCTAAAAAAACGGTTTATTTTGTTTATTAAAATAGCAAAGGGCTTTTTTCTAACACCTCTTATATGATTGATGAGCTTTGTAAATTCTTTTCTAGTAAAATCGCCACTTGCGCTTTCATAAGTTCCACCAAAAGATTCCATTAAATTATAGTCATTATCTCTAGCGTACCTTTCATTTGCTTCAAGCTGATTTTCTAGGCTGTTATTTTCTAATTGTTCTTTACTTGAGACTAGATAGAATTAGCTAGTATTAGTTTAAATTCAGTTGGATGTTTAACCATTCTGAAAATTGGTATTTTTTTCTGTTCAGCTATTTCAAATAATTTATCTTTTAAGGCTTTATCATTTAGCTCAAATCTAGTTCCAAGATATATGGCTTTTGGATTAGGAATTGTCAATTTTTGAGGGAATGATTCTTTCTGCTTAAAAATTGTTAGCCGCCATTCTTGTTCATATTCCCAGTCTTTTGATTTTATAAGACTAGAAGCAATCATCTGAATAGTATCATATTCTTCAAAAACCCCAATTCTATGTGCTTTATCTGTATAAATTACTGGTTGTATTGGGTGATTATACTTTTGAAGCCCGCGCAAGAGGGTTACGATTATTAAAAACATCACCTGCTTTCAATGGGGGTAACAATGCCGCCATTCCAATAAATATTACAACAGATGTAATAGGGTTACCACGCATTCAATATGGTATTGTAGACATGGGTGCGTATGAAACAAACTTTCGCTGGTATGTTGATAGTAGTGTATACGTAGGTAGTAATCTTGCAATAAATGGTGCAAGTTGGATAAAAGCTTATAATACATTCCAGGCAGCTGTTATTGCAGCAGTTCCGGGCGATACGATTTGGGTAGCAAAAGGTACCTATCAACCATTTAACAATTCTTCTTTTAGTACAAAAACCAATATGGTGGTCTATGGTGGTTTTATAGATACCGCAACTGTTATCACTTCGCGCGATTGGATCAACAATCAAACAATATTAAAAGGCAGTGGCCGTAGTGTAGTATACGATAGTAGTATAACGGGATCTGTAATAGACGGCTTTGTGATAACCGGTGGTACTGCCGCTGGTTTTGGTGGGGGTGGTATGTATGCTATTAATTCTTCTCTTACTATTACTAACTGTACGTTTCGCAATAATACAACGAGTGCAGGAGGTGGCGCCATTCATTTTACAAACGGCTCCATTTATCTTTCTAAATCGATCTTTACAGGAAATAGTGCGGGATATGGCGGCGCGATAAGAGCCGATCTTGCCACAGGAAATTTATACGCGATAGACAATGTGTTTTATAAAAACAGTTGTTCTTTTGGCGGCGGTGGTGCTATTAGTTTTGCAACAGGTGCCACTCTTCCTACAGATAGTTTACTGAACAATGTATTTGCCGGCAATATAGATAAAGGAACAAGCGGCGGGGGCGGTGGTGCGTTAAATTTAAACAATGGCGCACACTATATAGTGAACAATACTTTTTATGCGGATAGTACGGGCGGCAGTGGTGGCGCTACGAGATTAGAAGGTGGTTTAAGCAGTACCTATAATATCTTCAATAATATTTATTACAAGTGTAAAGGCGCTATCTCATTTGATGACCTGTATAACAGCAGTAGCATCGGTGTTTATACGCAATCCAATAATACGGCTAACACCACTGATCCTTCATTTATCAGTGAAACAAATTTAGCAGGTGCTGATGGTAATTGGATGACAGTAGATGATGGATTGCGATTAGCAACTGCCAGCATTGCTATTGATGCAGGCAGCAATGCCGTTTTACCAGGCAATGATACTACTGATATAACGGGGGCTATTCGTATACATCATATTACTGTAGATATGGGAGCTTACGAAAACCAGCCATTGATCTATACTTTTATAGGATCAGGAAATTGGAGTATTGCAGGTAACTGGCTAAGTAATGAATTACCGCCAGCTACCTTAACTGCGGGATATCAAATTATTATTGATCCTTCCGGTACGAACGAATGTGTATTGGATGTTCCGCAAATAATTTCAACAGGTGCATCTATAACTATTTCGGCAGGTAAAAAATTCAGGGTACCGGGTGATGTGCATATTCAATAATTCCTCCGCCTTGGTAAATGGCTCACGAACCATTCAATTATTAATACTTTTTCTATTTACAACCCTCCGTTTTTTATAAAATAAAAAAAATAATTATATATCTTGTAGGCACTAAATCTCTTTCAACTGCTTCACCATTTCTAAATCAAAGCTGATGAATCTTTCATTTAAATCCGGGTTGATAGCTTTTCTTTTGCTTATCGTATCCCATTGCGGGTTTGCACAAAACTCCTATTATGTTATAACGCTTAAGAACCAGCCCGATAAAATAAAAGCGGTTAACTTTTTAATTGGAGGATATACTGATAGCTGGAACACCAACCCGGCATTTGTAGGTTGGATGCTTGGTACCAATATGTATTTTGGTAAACATGTTGACCTTTATCTTATAGGTCGTAATGCCGGAGCAGATCAATATCATGTAAGTGCCAATTATTATAATTACGAAGAAATGGTAGTTGGATACAACCTTATTTCAAGTTATAAAGACAGGGGATATAAACTAACAACAGCCAGTTATGCAAATGGTAGTGAGGAATATATCGCGCCTACTATTATCCGGCGTACCAGCCTGGCCTTGCGGGGCGGCCTTTTTCATCTTGGAAGCGCGTATAGCCAGTCACAGGTTAAAGCATATGATCAATCCGGACCACTCACCGGAGAAAATTATATGGGCCTGACTACAGCAGTGTTGGGAATATCAATAAAAAATGTACACTATGGAGTATTCACTGTAGATGGACGTCGTATGTCAACAGGATTCAATGCAGAATATTATATTGATGCATTGCCGTTATTAGATGCGCAAATACCAGACAAGGTTTCTTATTTGAATAGGTTTGGTTACAGGGCAGGCCTAAAGATCACTCCCATTGGGTGCACAGGCTTGTCATTTGGATTTGAATTTGGTGTACGCCCTGGTCCCGGTGATAAAGCGCTTGTTGCCCAATCATATGCGGAAGGCTTTTTGGCCATTTCTTTTTCCACGAAAGAAAAATTTTAAAAGAGGATATGAAGATCTTTGTGTCTCAGCCGGGTTTTCGTGCAAATACTCCTCATAAAATTACTGCCACAGCGAAAATCCCGATGGGGCAAAAAATCCCTTCCGCGTATTAAAAAATAATTAAAATAAAAATGAAAGCCCCTGTTTTTAAAACGGGGGCTTTGTTATTAACAAAACACATTTGGGCACTGGCATTAAGTTTGATTATAAGCCGGTATAAACAAACGGTAGAAATAATCATCACTATAAAAAATATAAATTATGAAACCAATTATAAAAAAAACAAAAGATAACATGTTGCAGGTAGATAATCATATACTCGTAGTTGATAATGAATTAAACATGCAGAAGCTATTGTATAGTTATTTATCACCTGATTATAATATTGTGGTAAAAAATTCCTCTATTGAGGCATTGCGATGGATACATGTTGGTAATCAACCGTTATTAATTATAAGTGAGTACCAGTTGCCTTATCTAAGCGGAGAGTCTTTTATATCTATTATTAAGGCTTCCGGCCTTTATTGTAAGATCCCGGTTATAATGCTTTCAGCGAGCGATGAGTTCGAGCAAAAGTTAAGCAAGTTGCCCTTTGGAATTGAAGGTGTAATGCGAAAGCCATTTAATCCCGTAGATCTAAAAACTACTATTCAAAAATTTATTCCTGAATAATGATAGCGTAAATATTTACCCGTTCGTGGATAGAAGTAGACAATCTCATTTCATTTCTTTTACTTATCAAAACTGTTTATTGAATGAGAAAAAACGGGGAAATATCTAACCATTATACGCGATAGATATCAGTAAAATTAGCCAGGATGCTTAATAGCATGCTTTTTGTTTAAAATATGATAACAACCAAATTCGTTAACATATAAAATAAAAAAAATGAAAAAGAATTTAATTCTCCTTGTAATAGGAACCATCTTTTGCGCCGGTGCCATGGCACAGACAAGAGATAAAGACATCAAGACAGACGAAAATCATCTTACAAATACCGTTGAAGATAAGAGACAAAATGAACGTGAAGCCGGTAAAGATTTAACTCATTTCAAAGTAAAATCTGCCTGGGAAAAGCGCAAAGAGATCAGAGCCCGTCAAAGAAGCATGCACAGACAGGACGAACATCTTGAAGCCCATGGAGTAAGGCATCCACTGCGGAAGGCAAGGCATATGGCAAACGCTGAAGAGCAAGAAAAAAAGGCTAAGGAAGATAAATAGGTATTAAATCTACAGAATAGCTGGGCCGTTCAGGCCTGCTACTTGATAAGATAGAAAAAGCCCCGGATTAATCCGGGGCTTTTTCTATCTTAACCAAAACTAACTATATAGAATGGAGGACGTGCTTGCAGCGTTGCTAAACAAAAGTAGGCCTCATCTTTTCTATATTGTTACACAATTCTACCAATTGATTATGTAATTCACACATTACAGGTATGTTTATCATGCTTGGCTACTTTATTGCTACAACTAAAACAGTAATAAAAAATGATGTTTGAAGCTCTACGTTAAATACATGGTAAGCATTCGTTGTAAAATGATAATGAGGGAAGAGTTGCAAAAGCTTGGTCTTAATTCGTTTACGATCAGTTTGGGTGAAGTAGAGATCATGGAGGATATATCGGCGAAGCAATTGGAGCAATTAACTACAACTTTACTTAGATCTGGCCTTGAGGTCATTAACGATAAAAGAGCGATCCTGATAGAAAGAGTAAAAGCGGTGGTTATTGAGATGGTGCATTATATGGACGAGCATCCCGATGTAAATTTTTCTATTTACTTAAGCGAAAAGCTGGGCTATAGCTATACTTACCTGGCCAATATCTTTTCAGAAGTGGAAGGTATAACCATTGAAAAATATCTTATCGTTCATAAGATAGAAAAGGTAAAAGAGTTGATTATTTACGACGAATTGAACCTCACAGAAATTGCCAACAAGCTCCACTATTGTAATGTGCAGCATTTATCTACCCAGTTTAAAAAAGTAACGGGATTAACGCCTAGTTTTTTTAAATCGCTCAGTCAGCGAAAACGAAATACACTTGAAGATCTATAATTTATTCAGGGTTCTTTTTAAATGCAGGAATTATATAAAATATTTCCAAAATCATGTAATTCTTTAAGCATATTAGAGGCTTAGCTTTGTATAAGTTTTACATAGGATATTGGATAAAAAAACGGAGCTGTATTTCTATACCGGTTCTTTTTTTATAAGCTTCAGTTATTCTGTGTCCCCCGCCAATGGGCGAATTGAAAATAGTATCTTTACTTCTATGAGATACCTGTTTTTTGTTTTACTATCTATTTCAACAAATGCTTTCGCACAGAACAAGAATAGCATCTATGTTCAGATGGTTACACAAAAAATAACCAAACCATATCATGTAGATATTTATGTAGAGCAATGCAATACTACCAATATAAAAAGTATGTTTGTCAACCCTGCGAAGTCTCCTTTCTATATTCCGCTTGAATTGAAATGCGATTCTGCCAAACAGGTTCAACTGATATTTAGTATTCCCGCTAATTACCCGATAGACAGAAGTGCGTATAAAGGCGACCTGTTATTTTATAACGGGGATAGTATTTTATACAATTTGGATAATGCCAGTCTTACCGTACTTAATAAGACAAGGCCGGGCCGGCCAGACAAACCTTATGACTGTGAGTGTCATTCTACATTGTAGATCTTAAAAGCGGTTCAAATAAATCTTGCTGCTTACCCAACCTTTCGGGTAAATTGAAAGTATATCCATATTGGATATTTGATATATATTTATCCTACCAAAACTAATCATTATGAAAAAGATCATTACTATCGCTTCTTTATTCGCTGCGGTTCTATTCGTTGGTTGTAAGAAAGATACATCTGCTACCTCCAATACCGGTTCGCCGGGAACATCGGGCGTTCCGGGGACTGCCTTAAACACCTGGACCTTTACGCAAGGCTCAACCACACATACGGGTATTTTTGACAATTTTATTTTAACAGCTAACTTAAATACCTTATTACAAGGTAACAATACCTATACATTTACCCTGCTTGGGGAAGAAAATGCCAACGGTAATTTCTTTAATATTGTTATGTCGCTGGATGACACTACGTTCACGCGAAAAAATTATGAATCCGGGGATTCTATTTCTACAATGGGGCGGATAGATGCATTCTATTATTTCCAAACATTCGGCGGAACCAACATCTTTGAATCTTCCAATAATTACAATGATATTGGTGCAACAATGAATTATACGATCAGCTCGTATAATCCTTCTACAACAGTATTGGTAATGACATTTAGCGGACAGGCGAAAGATTCGCTAGGAAACAATGTAAATATTACGGCAGGAAAACTGACTTGTCCCGTCGCGAAGCTTTAAGAAAATATTTTCCTTCCTATATTCATTTTAGTAATTAGGCATTATGCAAAAATCGTTACTGGTATTATTGATGGTCGTGGTGGTTTTTATTTCCTGTAAAAAGGAAAATAGTAATACAAACACCAATAATAATACTGTTCAGTTAGACACACTTACCGCTGATGTGGACGGTGTACCTACTACTTTCAACGTAGATGTAGATGCACTGTATGCTAATCAAGGTACTTACCTTGAAATTTCGGGCGACCATGGCAATACCAATAATACCAATATGATCGACCTGATATTATCCGGCACAGATAATATTGTTCCGGGAGGTGGTTACAATTCCTCCTTGTACTATGAGGATAATTTAGGTAATCCTTATGAAACGATCGGATATCCACCTGCCGATACGGCTCATACAACTATTACTTCGCTTACTTCAACGCGTGTAAGAGGAACTTTCAGTGGCAGGTTGCCGCTAACAAGTTATGGATACGGCGATACGATACATGTGATTACAAATGGTAAGTTCAATCTTGCCCTCACCAATGCTTCCAACAGCGGACCGTTTATACCGGGGTCTCCGGGCGGTCCTATTATCGATAGCTCTGTCTGGACAACTGCCGGTGTAAGATATGTGGCCGACAAAACCTACTTCGGTAGCAATGAATATGCCACCTATGGTTTAAATGCTACAGACACAACTTATCCATACAATACCATTGAAATAAATTTCAACAAGCGGCCAACTGCCGGAACCTACAATGTAATAAACTATCAGACGGATTATCCGGGCAATAATGAATGTTTCTTCAATTTATATATGTCTTCTCAGCAATACATGTCATCCTATTCCAATTATGCCGCACATAGTACCGTAACAGTAACGATCACGAATGGAAAAATAGCAGCCAGTTTTTCCAATGTGGGCATTAACCTGTACGGGACCATTCCCGTTCTTTCATTATCAGGCAGTATAACCGAACAGTAGATAAAAATTCCTGGTTGAACGTCGTTCTGTTGCATACTCCATTTAAATTATAGACTATTTTTTAGTCACAATATGCTGTATATCAATATTTTATACATTAAATTGTGGGAATGTTTATAATTAACTGTAAGATAATTTAGTATTATATATTTTTTATATTAGTTTCGCACCATCAAACAATACATCAAGCTGTTTTCAGCAAGCGATAAAATTGTTTGGATACTTCTAATATCCTCTACGGTATACATAGAGCCGGCCCTGTTGGGTAAAGAAAAACCTGTTCGAGATTTGTCATTGAAAAACAGCCGCGCTATTAATAGTGCAGATGTAAGGTTTTAATAATTTTCATTATTTATCAATCCACGCTTGTTTGCCATTGGAAGAATTAAATTATGAAAAAGACACTTATTTTTCCTTTGGTTTTATTAGTTGCATTAGCATCTTGCAGAAAGGATGATGTTTCGATCATCGCGCCGGTTGTTCCTGTCGGAACCATTGCCGGTACTGTTGATAATATTCCTTTCTCGTTTAATAGTGAATGCGTTGCTGATACGTTTTACCATAGTTATAGCGGCCATATCCTGATAATTGACGGATGGGAGGGTGAAGTGGCCAATTCCAATTTTATCAGTTTTAGTATTTCTCATCCTGATGGACCCTTTGTACCAGGGTTGTACACACCTTCTTCTTTCTATTATTGGGAGCAATCAGATAGTACTTCTTATATTTTCTCCGGCTCCGAACCGCAACCACAGGTGGTGGTTACTGCTGTAACAGATAGTACTGTTGAGGGAACATTCAGCGGTACGGTATATAATAACTACGGGGTTAATTTTACTTCTTCGCATACCATTAATAATGGTAAGTTCAACGTAAAATTCTAAGTACCTGTAAATGAAAATGGGGTATGGAACTCATTCCATATCATTGTTCGGATAAGAGGCTTCTTCTGTTTTGCTGGAGTTGGCAACGAGGCTGTCAATCGTTCTTATTTCTTCCGCGGTAAAATATCTCCATTTCCCTTCGGGGATATTGGCGAGTGTGATGTTCATTATTCGGGTACGCTTTAATGTTATAACATGATAACCCAATGCTGCACACATTCTTCTTATTTGCCTGTTGAGTCCCTGCGTTAATATTATCCGGAAACGATTTTTTCCTTCCTGTTTTACAAAACATTTTTTAGTAACGGTATCGAGTATACGAACACCATTCCCCATCTTTACAATAAAGTCATTTGTAATGGGGTTGTCGGTGGTGACGATATATTCTTTTTCATGCTGATTGCCTGCCCGTAAGATCTTATTAACGATGTCCCCGTCGTTGGTTAAGAAGATCAATCCTTCAGAAGGTTTATCCAGTCTGCCTATTGGGAATATCCTGCCCGGGTAATTGATATAAGAAATGATGTTCGACCTGTCTTTCAGGTCAGTTGTAGAAGTAATGCCGGGGGGTTTATTAAAAGCGAGGTAAACTGTTTTCGCTTTTGTTTTAAGTGTTTCACCATCCAGTTCTACTTTATCTTTTTCCGTAACACGGTTGCCTTTATTGGCAATGGAGCCGTTGATGGTCACTCTTCCCTGTTCAATATATTTATCCGCTTCCCTGCGGGAGCAGAAGCCCGTTTCACTGATGTATTTATTTAAACTTTTGTCCATTGATGAACGCTAAGGTAAAGAATTATTCTGCTGAGGCAGAGACCTTGTTTAATTCGGAAGATCATTCAGATAATCATTCTCATTCTCTTTTATTTTCTTAAAAGTAAGCTTGCCGAATTTGTAGGTAAAACTTACTCCAAAAGAACGGTATGGAACAAAGCGTGTGTTATAGCTGGAGTAATTTGCAGCAGCTACGGTAGTAACCTGCTCGATATATTTGTTGAAAAGATTGGTGACCGTAAATCCTACGCTTGCTTTCTTATTCCATAATTGTTTTTTAAACGCAAAAGTGTATGCACCCGATTGCGGGGTTCTTCCCTGAACATTATTGGTGGCTGAATTATAATAGCCAAACAGTTCCAGAATAAGGTCATGCGGAAATTGATAAGTGGCATTTAAATTAATACGAAATCGGTAACCGACGGTTATATTGCCCTGTTGGAGATCGTTGACACTTCGCTGCTGAGTAAATTGGATATTGCTGCGAAGATTCAGTTTATCTTTTACAGGCATTGATATGGATGCGATGATACCTGAGTTGTATTCTGTTCCAACATTTCTACGGGTTACTACGGATACATCTTTATAAATAGAATCGCCAACTGTATATGCGGGATAGAATAGTGTATATGGTTTTATATCCTGGCTGTTGATGCGTTCTACCAATGCCAGGTAAATAGTGCCCTTGTTGTTAAAGGTCTTATTAAAACCCAATTCAATATTATTGCCTGTTTCGGGTTGCAATAAAGGATTTCCCACCGTGATATTGTAGGGGTCGCTGAGATTGACAAAAGGATTCAGTGAGTTATAATCAGGACGTTCTATCCGGTGGCTATAGGCGATCTTCACGAAGTTATTTTTCTTGAAACTATGCGATAAGGTAAATGAAGGAACAACCAAACCGTAGGATGGGATAGAAGTATTGGGAAAGTTGATAGCCGCATTCGTGTACTCGTACCGGATACCGGTCTTCACATCAAGGTAGTTGAACAACGGAAACGAGGCTGCCATATAACCTGCATAAATATTGATCCTGTAATTGAGCGCATATGATTGAGTAGAATCGCTCCTATACTTATTGGCTGTCGTGTCTAATGTACTTACTCCGGAAATACTGTTGATGTTTTGAAAACTTGCTTTGACTCCTGTTTCAACTAGAAAATTTTTAGTGAGTGGTCGGGAGTAATCGATAGAGATATTCGTTGAATTATCGGTTCCCGGATCATTACCGGATGAACCTATGTATGGATCTGTTTGTCCCTTATCTGTTTGTGTTTGCAGATAATTGTTGTAAGGTGTTCCGTTACTGGCATTGTACGATAGTTCCAGCTCTTCTCCTTCTTTGCGCAAATTCTTCTTATAATCAATACTGTAGTCAATGGAATGTATGCCGCCGCGATTATCCGAATTGCGAAAACTATAAATATCAGATAACAAATTAGCATTGCTGTCTTTATTGATCTGTTCTACGTTAACCAGGCCGCTATTATGAATTTCAAAATGGCTATAACTTAATGATCCGGTAATACTGTTCTTTGAGTTGATCTTCCAATCAATACCAATGCCGGATTGGTAACTGTTTCGTTCAAGATCGGTATATCCATCCTGCAACAAATGAGTGGTTGTTTTATCAATGCTGTCTGTTGACAGCCGGTCCTGAGTGGAAGGAGTGCGTGAACTAAGCTGTGCATTACCGCTAAAGAAAAAAGTAGCGCCAAAATTATTGCGTCGCAGGTTCAGGTTAAAAGAACCATTTTCTAAACGTGTACCTGCTGACAGGGCAATACTTCCATTGATACCTTGTACTTTATTATCTTTTAAAATGATATTGATCACGCCACCTGTTCCCTGCGCATCATATTTAGATCCGGGATTGGTGATCACTTCAATGCTTTTTATAGAACTGGCGGGGATGGAAGCAAGCGCATCCGCAGCGTTATTTCCAAAAATGCTGGAGGGTTTTCCATTGATCAAAAAACGAATATCGGAATTGCCCAATACATCTACATTGCCGTCAACGTCTACTGTTACCTGGGGTGTTTTTTTTAACAGGTCAATAGCTGTTCCGCCTTGTGAACTGATATCGTTAGCGGCATTATAAACAACCTTATCAATTTTATTTTCTATAATGGTGGCTTTTGAACTCACTATAACAGAGCTAAGGGTTTGAGCAGAAGATAAAAGAGCAATTACACCGATTCGGATAATAGTATCACTATTCTTTATAAAGACACTATCTGTTTTTTCGGGTTGATAACCTACCCGTTCAAAACGGATCGTATAAACGCCATTAGTAAGATCATTTATTTGAAAAACACCGTTTGTATCTGTCACGGTACGGCGTATTTTTTTTGGAAGAGATTGACTGATCAGACTAACCGCTACATTCTCAACCGGTTTTCGATTGAAAGAATCAATAAGTGTACCCCTGATCCCACTGCCTGTTGTTTGTGCGTATATTTTACCACAACCAATAACAAAGAAAAATAAAATAATATACCTCGAAATAGAGTTAAGCTGCATCAACTAAGATCTTTATATTCTCTGATAAGATTGCGAGGGCGCAATATAGTGCTTGCCTGCCTTAATATAGTTACCTCAATATTATTTATCTAGCCGTATATATTGCTATTATTTAGTTGGCGTTCCGCTGAAATTTGATAAGGTCGATCAATTCGGTTATTTTAGTAAAATGGAATTAGTAAAACATTATGTGAACAGAAGCGGATGGTTAAGAGCTGCTGTATTGGGAGCAAACGACGGTATCCTTTCTACCACCAGTATTGTAATAGGTGTTGCTGCGGCAAGTCACACAAGAAACCCGATCGTATTGGCGGCATTGGCCGGTTTGGTGGCAGGTGCATTGTCGATGGCAGCAGGTGAATATGTTTCGGTGAGTTCACAATCAGATATTGAAGTTGCTGACCTGCAAAGAGAAAAAATAGAATTGGAAACAATGCCGGAGGTAGAGTTGAATGAGTTGGCTAAACTATATATCGGAAGAGGACTGGATAAGGAGTTAGCAATGCAGGTAGCGAAAGAACTCACTAAGAATAATGCATTGGAAGCACATGCAAAAGATGAATTAGGGATCAGTGAAATAACCCAGCCAAAACCATTGCAGGCAGCGATGGCTTCGGGCGCATCTTTTATATCGGGTGGTTTCCTGCCTTTATTGGTTGCTTTGTTTGCACCGATCGATCATATGGTTGTTAATCAATATTGTTTCGCGATCGTATCACTTGCTTTATCGGGTGTTATTGCTGCAAAAGCAGGTGGGTCAAGCGTTGTAAAAGGAATCATTCGAATTTGCTTTTGGGGTACTGTTGCAATGGGTGTATCTGCGTTTGTTGGTTATTTATTTGGAGTAACGGCAGCCGGATAAAACTTTGTTCTACCCAACCTTTACCGGGGGATAGCCGTATATACTATTAGATCCCGTTCTTCGTAATGATTGCGCTAAATTCTTCCGTATGAAAAATATCCTCTTTATTATAATAATAGCAGTATCTATTGCTGCTGCATCTTGTACAAGACCTCCAAAACCCGCCCTGGAACCACCACTAATTACTTCGTTCACACCGGCATCTGATACTGCAAATGGAACGATAACCATAACAGGCACCGGCTTTGCAGATGTTACTGCAGTTAGTATTGGAGGTACCCCCGAAGATTCATTTACTGTTGTTAACGCAACGACGATCACTGTAATTATAAATCCCGCAACCGGTTCTACAGGGGTAGTGTCTGTAACAACACCTGCCGGAACTGCAACGCTGACCGGATTTATATATCCTCCCATTACCCCCTGCGGTGGTGGCTGTTATATTTCATCCGACTTAATAAATCCGAGTGATTTAATAGGTTATTGGCCTTTCAATGGAGATGCAAATGATTCTATTTCGGGTTTATCTCCTATACTGAGTGGCGGTACCGCTATCTACGTTGTCGGCAGAAGGGGTCAGGCAATTCAATTAACAAACGGATGGTTCACTTATCCTGCAGCAGCAGGTGGTGTTGGTACAGATAATACCGGTTTCGGCAGCAATGATACGCTTCAAAATGGGTTTACAATATCACTTTGGGTAAAACAATTGCCGGATACAAGTACGCTTACAACATTATTTCAATTAAGTTCTCCAATCATTCCCGGTTGGCCCCTTTTAGGAATTCAATACCGTAAACACACGGATAGCACAGTTGATCTTGATCCGGGCTTTTCAAACGTAGATGGGGATGGCCCGCAAATAGCTTATGCCAATTTATTCCACGCCGATTTGTTTAAAGATACTGGTACATGGGCATTTATAGCATTGGTATATGATACTTCGGCTGGCCGATATCTTAATTATTATTATAATGGTTCTTTAGCTGCAACAGCTGATGTATCCTCCTATTTTATTTTGAGTGCTACCGAGCCTTTGCAAATGATCGCTCCAAACTATATCTCTATCGGGATCAGTGAATCGGATATCAGCACCCCAGGTGATGTTAGCAATGCTCCTTTACCGTTTATGGCTGCAGGGATTACTGCAACCATTGATGATATAAGATTCTTTAAAGTATCTCTTTCGGCATCTAAAATATCTTACCTGTATTTGGCAGGAATGCAGGGGCGTTAGTGTTAAATATTCTTTAGTAAATAATAATGTATCTTACCAGTCGGTACAATTTATATACTATGGAACAAAATTCTCCGCTGGAAAATTTCTGGAGCCTTAATAAAGACGATGCGTTAAAATTGCTTTCTGCTACCGATAAAGGCTTATCGAGTGATACCGCAAACAACCGCATAAAACAATACGGTCCCAATAGTTTTAAAGCAGGTTCAAAATCATCTTCAGTTATTTTGTTTTTGTCGCAGTTTAAAAGCCCGATCACTTTATTATTGATCGGCGCGGCATTATTATCGCTTGGCTTGGGTGATCTTACAGATGCCATTATTATACTGGTGATCATTTTTATCAGCAGCATTCTTGGTTTTTGGCAGGAGAAAGGCGCTGCCAATGCAGTAGATGAATTATTGAAGATGGTACAGATTCGTTGCCATATCATAAGAGATGGTAAAGGATGCGAGTTGCCGGTGGAAGATGTTGTTCCCGGTGATATAGTTACCTTATCTGCCGGAGATGTGATCCCTGCGGATAGTTTGATACTGGATTCGCAGGAATTATTTGTGGATGAAGCTGCATTTACGGGCGAAACTTATCCCGTAGAAAAAAATGTTGGCACTGTCGCTGTTGATGCCACCTTGGCAAAAAGAAGCAACTCATTATTTATGGGTTCGCATGTGATCAGTGGTAAAGCAAGTTCATTGGTGATCAAGACAGGTAAACAAACTGAGTTTGGAAAGATATCCGATCAGCTTAGTTTAAAAGCACCCGAAACAGATTTTGAAAAAGGGATCAAACGTTTCGGTTATATGCTGATGGAGATAACGCTGGTATTAGTGATCATCATCTTTGCTATTAATATATTATTACACAAACCGGCGCTGGATTCTTTTTTATTCTCATTGGCATTGGCAGTAGGATTAACGCCACAGCTATTGCCGGCGATCATTACTGTTAACCTTTCTACAGGTGCCAGAACGATGGCTAAACAACAGGTAATTGTAAAACGGCTTTCATCGATCGAGAATTTCGGCAGCATGAATATTCTATGTTCTGATAAAACAGGAACGATCACCGAAGGAAAAGTAACCTTAAAGGATACGCTGGATATTGAAGCCAATCATTCTGATAAAACATTGGAGTATGCATGGTTGAATGCATCCTTGCAACAAGGTTTTCATAACCCTATTGATGATGCGATCTGTTCCAGCTGCAAAGGGAACCTCAATGGTTTTAAAGTGCAATGTGAAATACCGTATGATTTTATCCGCAAGCGTTTAACGATACAGGTTAAGAACGAAAAAGAAAATATCGCCATCACCAAAGGTGCATTGAATAATATTATTTCTATTTGTGATAAGGCCGAAACTGTTAATGGGCAATTGGTGTCAATGAATGACCGTCGGACTGATATTGATGCACAGTATCATAAATTAAGTGCAGCCGGCTTTCGTGTATTGGGTGTTGCGTATAAGAACGGTAGTAATGAAAAAGATTTTACAAGAGACGATGAAAAAGAAATGACCTTTCTTGGTTTCATCACATTATTCGATCCTCCTAAAAAAGATGTGGCACAAACGATCATCAATTTGCGCAACCTGGGTGTGCAATTAAAACTGATCACGGGTGATAATGCATTGGTAGCCGATAGTCTGGCTAAACAAATAGGAGTGGAGAACGCGGTTATACTAACCGGCCAGCAATTAAGAGATATGAGTGATACCGCATTGGTGCAACAGGCGGTGCGGACAGATATTTTTGCAGATGTAGAACCCAATCAAAAACAACGGATCATCGTGTCTTTGAAAAAGAGTGGCAATGTAGTTGGTTTTATGGGAGATGGCATCAATGATGCACCTGCATTGCATACTGCTGATGTGGGTATCTCTGTTGATACGGCAGTAGATGTTGCCAAAGAAGCGGCGGACATTGTTTTGCTGAATCAAGACCTCAATGTATTAACAGCCGGTATCATTGCCGGTAGAAAAACATTTACCAATACGATGAAGTATATCTTCATGGCCACCAGCGCCAACTTTGGAAATATGTTCAGCATGGCAGGAGCATCTTTATTTTTACCTTTTCTTCCATTATTGCCGAAGCAAATTTTATTGACCAATCTCTTAACTGATTTTCCGGAAATGGCCATCGCAACGGATAGAGTAGATGCCATTTCTGCAGAAAAACCGCATCGCTGGGATATTCGTTTTATTCAGCGTTTCATGATCGTCTTTGGATTATTAAGTTCTGTATATGATTACTTAACTTTTGGTGTATTAATACTAGTAATGCATGCGAATGAAACAGTTTTTCAAACCGGCTGGTTTGTTGAATCGGTGGTGTCTGCAACATTGATCGTATTGGTAGTGCGTACCCGTCTACCTTTTATGAAAAGTTTGCCTGGTAAATACCTGTCCATTGCAACAGCCGCGGTTGTATTGTTTGTATTAGTGCTTCCCCTAACACCATTGGCCGGCTTGCTTGGATTTGTTCGTTTGCCGATTGTATTTTACGGATGGATGTTACTGATTGTAACTGCCTATATCATCTCTGCAGAAATAGCCAAGCGATGGTTCTATAAAAGATTGATAGAGCATTTTTAAAAGGGGTTGAGCCGTATCCTTAACAATTTGATATTCTTGCAACGGTTTTCTTTTATTCTTACTTTGCTGCGTATTCGTAAAATATGCGCACATTTATAAAAGCACAGGCCGCACTGATATTGGGATCGCTGGCCGATTTTTTAACTACTATTTTATTGGTGGAAGTATTCCATTGCTGGTATATCGCCGGGAATGCCATGGGGAATATCACTGGCGCGATCGTACAGTTCATCTTATCACGTAACTGGGCTTTTCATGCGGAGAAAGAAAATGTATCGGGACAGATTATGAAATTTATTTTGATCTGGGGTGGCAATATTGGGATCTCTGCAGCAGGGGTGTATGCGCTCACTAATTATTTTCATCTTCATTATCTTATTTCGAAACTTGTTATTTCAATCGTAATGGGGCTGACCTATACTTTTCTTTTGTCTAAGTATTTTGTGTTTACAGAAACTGTTCCCGGTAAGATAATAGAGAATTGATTCTATAAAAACTATATATTGTCTTTTAAAATGCATGCGCTTATGCCGTTGGATACCATTGCAAAGAACCTGCTTACTATTTATCGTGAAAGTTTTGGCGGCGAACCGTTGATCGTTCGGGCGCCGGGTCGTGTGAACATTATTGGCGAGCACACCGACTATAATGAAGGATTTGTATTGCCTGCCGCTATCGACAAAGCAAGCTTTGTAGCCGTTGGGAAAAGAGATGATGAACAGATCATACTCCGATCGGAAGATTTTCACGAAGCATATGAAAAAAATATTTCTTCTCTAACACCTTCTAAAGATTGGACAACCTATATCATGGGAGTGGCAGATCAATTAATGAAAAGAGGATATGCTATTCATGGTTTTAATTTAGTGATACAGGGCAATGTGCCGATGGGAGCCGGACTTTCTTCTTCCGCATCCGTTGAATGCGCGGTTGCTTTTGCGTTAAATGAATTGTTTCAATTACATATTCCGGCATTGGAGCTAATTGATATTGCACAAAAAGCGGAGCATGTATTTGCCGGTGTTATGTGTGGTATCATGGATCAGTTTATCAGCGTATTGGGTAAAAAAGATCATGTGATAAAGCTGGATTGCCGTTCATTGGAATATGAATATGAGCCGTTGGTCTTAAAAGGAATTAAAATAGTGTTGTTCAATACCAATGTAAAACATTCGTTGGCTTCTACAGAATACAATACGAGGCGCAATGAATGCAATGAAGGTGTTGCGATCTTAAAAGAACATGTAGAGGGCATTCATAGTTTGCGGGATGTTAGTCCGCCAATGCTGGAGCAATATCTAAGACCCATGTATAAAACTATTTATCAGCGTTGCAAATATGTGGTGGAAGAAAATATCCGTTTACTGGAAGCCTGCGAGGCGTTGAAAGCGGGTGATATCCGTTTATTGGGACATAATATGTTTGCAACGCATGATGGGTTAAGTACAGCATATAAAGTGAGTTGTACTGAACTGGATTTTTTGGTTGACCATGTACGAGATATGCCGCAGGTATTGGGCGCGCGCATGATGGGTGGTGGTTTTGGCGGCTGCACCATTAATTTAGTGAAAGAAGAATTTGTAGAAGAGTTGACAAGTAATATCAGCAAAGCCTATCATCGAGATATGGGAAAAGAGTTGACTACTTATATTGCATCAACGGATGACGGCGCTTCTGTTGTGCATTTTTGATCATGCATTGGAGAAACGAAAAACAGTAGTGCTTTCATAAACATCCCCTGGTTTAAGCATCGTTGAAGGAAATTTTTCTTTATTCGGCGAGTCAGGGAAATGTTGTGTCTCTAAACAAAATGCTGTTCTGAAATCATCTTTATTGCCGTTGCTCACAACATTGGTACCATCCATAAAGTTTCCGGTATAAAAATGTACGCCGGGTTCTGTACTAAGCACTTCCATTTTTATTTTGCTGATATCTCCCTGTACGGTGGCTACATTGCCAAAACTGCCATATTGTTTATGAATGATATAGTTATGGTCATAGCCGTTACCATATATTAATTGTGGATCTGCCTCATTTATTCTTGCGCCAATGGTAGTGGGTTGTTGGAAGTCGAACGGTGATTCTTTTACAGGAGCGATCGTTCCAAAGGGAATAAGGGTTTGGTCTATCGGTGTGTACGAATCGGCATTGATCGTAAGCAGATGTTTTAAAATATCGCCGTTCCCTGCTCCGTTTAAATTGAAGTAAGCATGATTGGTGAGGTTAACGATCGTCGTTTGATCCGTTGTCGCGGTAAATTCTATTTTCATTTCATTGGCATCGGTAAGCGTGTAACGTACAAATACTTCCAGGTTGCCGGGGTACCCTTCTTCTCCGTTGGGAGATACATACGTAAATAAAATACTATTACCACTATAGGCTGCTATATTCCACATAACATTATGAAAACCTTTGTGGCCGCCATGCAAATGGTTGTTGCCGTTATTGGTGTCCAGTATATACTCTTTGTCGTGTAGACTGAATTTTCCTTTGGCGATGCGGTTCGCATATCGCCCGATGGTAGCGCCATAATATGCTGCGGAAGATTTCGTATATGCGCCAGCGTTATCAAACCCGGCGATCACGTTGAGCGGCTTTCCCTTTGAGCGGGGTATATCCATGCTGATCCATCGTGCTCCGTAATTAGATATCCCGGCCTGCCAATCATTCTTGTTTTTTAAAACGAATATATCGGCGTGTTTGCCATGAATGGTTTTGGAGAACGATCGGTCTGTTTCAGTATAACTGCGGGTGCCGGGCATATGAATGTTGTAAGGTTATTTATTTTTTAAACTATCCGCCGGTGTATTCGCTTTTATACTGTCGCGTATAACGGTCGCCCAATTAATAAGTGCTGTTTTCTGATCGGGGGTAAGTATTGCATACCGATGGATCAATGTATAAGACGATAAAGGCATATCGCCCGATTGAACCTCTTTGATCATTCCATCCAGTTTTTTATATTTTCTGCGGATGGGGTAAGTGGCGAATTCTGAAAAATTCAATGCTTTTTTGCCATTTTGTACATGCTTATTTAGCCACCATGCTACCGGTTGAATATTATTGTACCAGGGATATTCCGTGTTATTACTATGGCAATCATAGCAACTTGATTTTAGTAATTGGTGAATACTGTCGGGTACAATATAGACAGTGCTGATGTCATTCGCATAGGCCGTTGCGTCTGCTGCAATATTTTTTGCGGGACGAAAAAACTGAATGATAATAAAAATAGCAAGTAAAATGATGAGCATTTTTTTCATAGAGAATAGTATGAATTATTATAAAGGTATGATGAGAGAACAAGTTAAAGAAAAACGAGATATTAAGAGTGTGTTAGCTCTTTATACACGTTTTTATCATTATCTATCGGGCAAATCACTCTGTTCGTCACTAACTCGTTAATCAGCAAACGATTCGCTTCAGTGTGTACTACAATTTGTCTTTGCCGGAATATTTCAACATCAGCGAATCGTTATTTTTTTATTAACCTTCCGTTACGTGCAGGTTATCCAATCATTAATTCAATAAAACCGATGTTATAACATCGTGTGTACGGATAACTTCGCCGCTTCAAAGCAAGTGTATGCGATCTGTTTTCAGAAATTTATTGGTGCTGGCTCTTCTGTTTTTTCCCTTTATCGTTTTTGCAGGTGAACCGGAACAAAATGTTGTGAAGGGTAAGATTACAGATAGTAGAACCGGTGAACCGCTGATCGGCGCAACAGTTACCCTTGTTGGTATCACTAAAACCTATACCAGTATATCTGTATTGGATGGGTCTTATCATTTTAAAAATATTCTCACAGGGGCTTATACCGAAAAAGTACATCTCATAGGGTACGACGATTATGAAACAACTGTTGAACTGAGAGCAGACACTACTAATAGTATTGTAAGCAATATTCAATTGGAGGTTCATCATCGGGAGTTATCAAGTGTTACGGTCAGTTCAAGAGTTAACAGGGAGTCGGAAGAATACGCATTGAAGACAGAAAAACTGGCGGATAATGTATTGAATGTTGTTTCTGCAAAAGCTATAGAATTATCACCGGATATAACAGTAGGTAATGTTTTGCAAAGAGTATCAGGTGTATCTACAGTTCGTTCGGGAAGCGGGGATGGTCAATATGCTATTATCAGGGGTATGGATAAACGTTATAGTTACACATCTGTGAATGGGGTTATACTTCCCAGCCCCGATGACAAGAACAGGTCTGTTCCAATGGATATGTTTCCTGCAGATATGATCGAAAGACTGGAAGTGGTAAAAGCGTTAACACCAAGTATGGATGCAGATGCGATTGGCGGAGCTACTAATTTGGTGATGAAAAACGCGCCGAATCAATTAACCATTAATGGAAATTTAGCTGCGGGTTATAACAATATATTTTCAAGCCGTCCTTTTTCGGGATTTAACCGTGGTGGAATTAATTGGTTATCACCTTCAGAGATACATGGAACAAACTATAATGCACAAGTGTCCGACTTCACAGTGAGTCAACTGAATTTTCATAATGTATCCGCTCCGGTCAATGTGATTGGAGGATTAAGTATCGGTAACCGCATCTTCAATAAGAAGTTAGGCTATATGTTTGCCGGAAGTTATTCAAGGCAATACAGGGGAAGCAATTCATTGTTTTATGAACCCAATGGCCAACCGGGTGTAGATCCTGTACCCAATACTCCGTTGTTTCTTTACATACATAATCGCGAATATTCTACCCTTCAATCAAGATTGGGTTTGCACGCAAAATTTGATTACGCCATTTCTCCGGAACATAAGATCAATCTCTATGCACTGTTCCTTCAATTAGATGATAATGAGAACAGGTACGAAGAAGTAGTAGGGCTTGGCAATGCTACAGGAGAAGTTGATTATCATAACCGCGTTAAATTCACCCGAAAGAATTTATATAATGTTTCTTTAAATGGAAATGATAAGATCATTAAGAATTTATATGCCGACTGGACATTATCCTATGCAATAGCTACTTCTAAAAATCCTGATTGGGTTGATCTGGTTTATTTTAAAGATTCGGCCAACTCTTCTCAGTTATATGCGAGTCCACTCACGCATATCTGGACACATAGCCATGACGAGGATAAATCGGGTTACCTGAACTTTACATATACGCCGGCAAAAAATATTGAATTCAAAGCGGGCGGCCTTTATCGATCGAAGGACAGGGATAATTATTATAATGACTATAAATTAAGCACGGCTATCCCCGGACAAACAAGACAGCCATATACCAATATTAACAATGTAATATATTCCTTTCCAAATGGCTATTATACGGGGCCTGATAGTTCCAATGGGTTGAATTATAACGGTACGGAAACAGTTACATCGGGCTATTTGCAGGGAAAAATAACGCTTGCGGAAAAATGGCAAATATTGGCCGGCGTTAGAGAAGAAATTACACATCAATACTATTTTTCACATCTTGATAAAGCGTTGCCGGGTAAAACAGGTACGATCGATTATGCAGATATATTGCCCGGCCTACATATTAAATACAAGTTGAAGGAAAATCAAAACCTTCGTTTATCTTATTTCGCAGGCATTTCCCGCCCAAGTATTTATGAACTTATTCCGGCAGAAATTGATGGGGATGATTATACTGAAAAAGGTAATCCCAACCTAAGACATACTACTTCTGATAATATTGATCTGCGCTATGAGAATTTCTTTACTTCAACCGACCATCTGTTCGCGGGTATCTTTTATAAGAATATTGCCAACCCGATCGAATATGGTTTTGACCTGGAAGGAAGTAACTTTTTTTACGTGCCTACCAATCCGGGTGCTAATGCAACCAATTATGGTTTTGAATTGGCATTTTCAAAGTTCATCAAAAAATGGGGGATAACCGGTAATTACAGCTACACACATTCCGCGATCACTACTTCTAAAGCTGTTGAAGGAAGACAATCTTATCCCGGTGGACAGATCGTTCGTACATACCAGGATGAAACCAGGCCTTTGCAAGGTCAGGCGGATCATATCGCTAATCTATCATTGCTTTATAAAGACGCAAAACCGGGACTTGAGCTACAATTGAGTTGGGTTTATACCGGTAAAAGAATAAGTATTGTTTCGGCATTCTATGATCTTGATTATTGGCAAAGAGCTACTTCCCAGGTAGATTTTTCTGCGGAGAAAAAAATAGCCAAACATTGGACTGTTTTTGGTAAAGCCACCAATTTATTGAATAATCATTTGTACCAGGACATCCTGCAGCCAAACGATATTAAGGGAAATACGGGAGAGACGGATGCTAACAGAATATTGGTTCAGCGGGATATTTTCAATCAAAGTTTTCTCGTAGGCTTCCGGTATAAAATGTGATCAAAATAAAAAACAAACAAAATCAACCATCAAAATTTAAAACTAAAAAAATGACAACAACAATTAGTAAAAGAACATCTCTGTTGCAAATGGGCGTTCTTGCAATAGCGATGTTATTCGCGATGAGCTCGTGTAATAAAGCAGACAATGCAACAATCTCCGCGCCCTTTTTCAGCATCGGACACAATGTTACTCCGGGTAATATTTCAGGGTCGATCAAAGGAACTATGTTAAGCGATTCTGTGTATTATGTTACAGGAGATGTTATCATTAACCTGGGAGATACACTGGTATTACAACCGGGAGCAAAAGTTTATTTCACAGGCAATTATAATTTCTGGATCCATGGAAACCTGGCTTCTTTAGGAACAAAATTGAAAC